>Ga0189278_10079_pt1 | contig 140672 bp, 125 predicted proteins | sample N26A9minimetaG_FD_130326 | JGI IMG/M metagenome (GOLD analysis project Ga0189278, IMG submission 130326) | Marine microbial communities from the Costa Rica Dome - N26 A9 mini metaG | ecosystem: Environmental > Aquatic > Marine > Oceanic > Photic zone | place: Costa Rica: the Eastern Pacific...
CGAAGGGGATGAAGATCAGCCTGATCATCTGTGACGACGGCAACTATCCGGAAATCTGGCGTGACTGCGCCATGCGAGGGGCGGAACTCATCATCCGCTGCCAGGGTTACATGTATCCGGCCAAGGAGCAGCAGATCCAGATTTCCAAATCCATGGCCTGGGCGAACAACTGCTATGTGGCGGTTGCAAACGCCGCCGGCTTCGATGGCGTCTATTCCTATTTCGGCCATTCGGCCCTGATCGGTTTCGACGGCCGGACGCTGGGGGAATGCGGCACCGAAGAAAACGGCATTCAATATGCCCAGATGTCGGTGTCGGGGATCCGCGATGCCCGCAAGAACATGCAGTCGCAGAACCACCTCTTCAAACTGCTGCACCGCGGCTACACCGGCACGATCAACTCCGGTGATGGCGACAAGGGCCAGGCAGCCTGCCCCTATAACTTCTACGCCAACTGGGTGAACGATCCGGAAGGAACGCGGGAGATGGTCGAGGCCATGACCCGCACGACCGTTGGCACCGAGGAATGTCCGATGGAAGGCATCCCGAACGGCGCAAGCACCCACCGCTAAGGCTCAGGTCCAATCCGGGCGGGAAGTCTCTCGCCCGGCTCGTAATCGATCAGCTCTTGCCGCAGGCCAGCAACCTGGCGGCACGCGCTGATCCAGCGATCCTCCCGAGCGATGCGGTTCGCAGCGCCGCATCCTCCTGGCGCTGCAGCGATTTCCCCCGCTGCAGCGTCTTCAACAGGAAGTCCAGGAATGAATGCACCGATAGCTGGTCCGGTTGAGGACCCGATTGACGCCTATCGCATTGTCAGCGAACCCTTTTATCGCCCCTTTGCACAGGAGATCGGCCATTATGAAGCCGCCTATGCCGCACGGTTGCCGATCCTTCTGAAGGGGCCGACGGGATGCGGCAAAACGCGGTTTGTCGAGCACATGGCCTGGCGGCTGAAGCGTCCTCTCGTCACGGTGTCCTGTCATGAGGACATGACCGCGTCGGATCTGGTCGGACGGTTTCTGCTGGATGCCGACGGTACCGTCTGGCACGACGGACCGCTGACGGCGGCCGTCCGACACGGTGCAATCTGTTACCTCGATGAAGTAGTGGAAGCGCGGCAGGACACGACGGTCGTCATCCATTCCCTGACGGACCATCGCCGCCATTTGCCGCTGGAAAAGAAGAATGAACTGGTCCAGGCGCATCCGGACTTTCAGCTCGTGATCTCCTACAACCCCGGCTATCAGAGTGTGCTTAAAGATCTGAAGGAATCCACACGGCAGCGGTTCTGCGCGATTTCCTTCGACTATCCTGATGCGGCAATCGAAGCGGAAATCGTGGCGCGCGAAGCCGGCGTCGAGCCTGAAACAGCAAGGGTTCTTGTCCGGGTTGCGGAAAGATCCCGGAACCTCAAGGGTCACGGACTGCGCGAAGGTGCATCGACGCGCATGTTGATTGCAGCCGGTCAGCTGACAACGCAAGGCGTGCCGCTGGAAGAGGCCTGCCAGATTGCCATCGTGCTGCCGCTCGTGGATGAGCCGGAGATCCGCGCTGCGATGTCCTCCGCTGTTTCTGCCTGCCTGTAAGACATGGCGGCGACGATGACCGAGGCTGCCACGGCAAAGACCAACACCGTTGAGACGCGCGAATATGAACGGCAAATGTCTGCCGTCTGGACTAAAGCCCTGTCCCGGATTGCCCAGGCCGGTTACGGCGAAACCGTAACGCAAGCCTATCGTACTTGTGGCCCGATGGTTGCGGAGGCGGTTTCGGAAGAAGCCGCAGCCGATCTCGGACGCCTGGTTTCCTGGATTGCCATTCGTTCCGGCCGGCGCGCCGCTGCAAGGGTGCCGCATACAGCGGCTCGCGCAGCGGAGCACTTGAAGACATTTCCTGCTTTTTCGGAGTGGTGCGCTCTTTTGGAACGGACCGGACGCGACCTGCCGGAAGCCGTTGAGGCACTGCTTGAGACCTCTGACAGATCCCTGGCAGAAATCGGCTTGTCCGGCTTCAGGACATTCGTCGGCATGGGGTTGGCACTCAGACTGACGAGCCGCGAAAAGGCGCGATTGTTTCTCGCTGGTGAAGACCCGGAAGCGCGGCACTTTCTTGACCGGCAGTCGTCAGTCTTGCGATTTGACGACGAAGAGCTTCGGTTGAAGACGTTTCATGCCGCCTTGTGGGGTCAGCTTCCGCCCATCGTCGAAACCCCGGCCACAGCTCCGGAGCAAATGCGTCGCAGAGCCGGGTTCGGGCGGGATGGCATTCGTCTGCCGTCGGGATTCCCGGGTTTTGACCGCGCGGACAGCCTGAAGCTTTATCATGCGGCTCTTGCCCATGTCGGCGCTCACATTGCCTTCACCCGGCAGGTGTTTGAGCGAAAGTCCCTGAAACCCTTGCAAGTCGCCGTTATCTCCTTGCTTGAAGACGCGCGGGTCGAAAAGCTCGCTCTGCAAAAGATGCCGGGGCTGAGGTCACTCTGGAGCAGCTTCCACACCATGGATGCAAACTCCGCGGACCTGGCGATAACCTTGATGGCACGGTTGTCGCGCACGCTGATAGATCCGGAATACAGCGATACCAACGGTTGGGTGGAGAAAGGAAAACGCCTGTTCGAGGAAGCCTTTGCCGCGACCCCCAACGACCAGACCTTCTGCCGAAGAATTGGCGGGCTGCTTGCCAACGATCTGGGGCAGATGCGGCTGCAGTTCGACGCCCGCACCTATATGGTGCAGCCGGCCTACAGGGACGACAACCTCGGTATCTGGACCTTCGACGAGGAACCGGACCTGATCGAGATGGATGTTGCGGTTGAAACGGAAGGTGTGCGCCTGGAGCAACAAGAACGCGACGAGGCCGACAGGCAGGAGCCCGAAGAGGAAGAAAAGCGCGAGGAAGAGGCCGCGGCTGCGGAAAAGCTACGGCTTCGAGATGAGGACGCGGTAACCCGGCTGATCACCTATCCCGAATACGATCATGTCAGCCGCCGCATGCGCCCGGACTGGTGCACTGTTCATGTCACTGAGGCACCGCGAAAGGCGGCAACCGATCTGTTGCGGAGCCTCACGCAAGAAACCAGAATACAGAGTTCTCTCACCTCTCTGATCTCCGGTGCCAATGTGAATGCGTTTCAGCGGGAGCGCCGGCTGGAAACCGGTGACTTTCTCGATCTGGATGCATGCATCGATGCTCAGGCAAGTCGCCGCAACCGGGAGATCCCCGATCCGAGGATCTTCGGCCGGAAGAGTTGCAAGGGACGGGACCTGGACATCCTGTTGCTGATCGACCAGTCACACTCAACCGGCGAGCCGGCAGGCGAGGGGGGCGCCAGCATTCTCGATCTTGAACGCCTGTCTGCCGCGATAATGGCCGGGGCGATGGAGACGACCGGCGACAATTGCGCACTTGCAGGGTTTTGCTCGGACACTCGGGAGACGGTCCGATATGCGCGGATCAAGGACTTCGGCCAACCGGTCGACCAAGGCGTGTATGAACGCTTGGCCGGTCTGGAAAGTGCTTTTTCGACCCGGCTGGGCCCGGTTATGCGTCACGGTGGGCGTGAGCTCGCCGAAAGGACGGCATATCGAAAGGTATTGCTGGTGGTGACTGACGGCGAGCCGTCCGATATTGACGTCGATGATCCGGATTATCTCCTGGAAGACGCCCGTTTCGCCTCGCGCGAATTGGCGATGGCTGGCATCGATGTTTTCTGTTTCTCGCTCGGCGACAACCGTAACGATTATTCCGGCAGGATTTTTGGCAGCAAGAATGTCAGAAAGCTCGCGGACCTTTCCAGGCTTCCTGGCGCTCTGCTTGGGCTCTATGGGGAGTTGAAAAAGTAGGAGCAGCCTCTGGTGAGCTGCTCTCATTTTGCCGGATTGCCAGTTCTGTGGTGAACCTTGCGCCAGTCCTGAGCGAGCTCTGATCGCCTGTTCTGACCGTACCGATTCTGTTGAAACATCAGAAAATCTGCCTTTAACCGGCAAAACACCCGGAAAAGTTTCAAGGAAGATTTTGCGTGGGTTTAACTTCAGCCAGTGTTCTGAAAATGTGGCCGGTCCATCGCCGGAGACCTCGCGGTAGTATTCGAGGGCAAATTAAGTAATTGAAATAAATAAGGAAAAATTAGGATCGGCTAGAATGATGCTCTGGAACTGGCAAAGATTGGCACACCCGTCGGGTCGGAAAGTTTCGTAGAGGCATCTGGAATGCCGGTTCAACCAGGCCGGGTTAGGGTTTCGTTAACTTAAATTTCCTTGCACCATCTGCTGGAATCCTGCATCCATGACGGAGTTACCGCTCATATCGGGCACGAAACCGTCAGAGGGCATTAATGGCCGTTACCGAACAATTTTCCGGTGGACGCGATACGACCGCAAAAATCGAAAGTTTCACGCAGAAGCTTTCGGACCGTTTGCAGACGATGCGCGAAATGACCTACCCGCCGGAAGCCCGCAAGGTTTTCGGCCGGACGTTTTCCACGACGGATCTGGTTCGTCTGCTGGGCGTGCCGGAAAGCACGCTTCGCACCCTGACGCTGGAAGGCAAGGGCCCGCAGCCGCATCGCGCCGAAAACAACCGCCGGATCTATACAGTCGATCAGGTTTGGGAACTGAGGGCATTCCTCGCGGAACTCAGGCCTGACGATGCGCATCGCCTCGTGCCTCATCGCCGACCGGGAGAAAAACTGCAGGTCGTTGCCGCTGCTAACTTCAAGGGTGGCAGCTCTAAGACGACCACCTCCGTTCATCTGGCCCATTACCTGGCTATCCAGGGCTACAGGGTGCTGTGTGTCGACCTGGATCCCCAGGCCTCCATGACCACGACCTTCGGCATTCAGCCGGATCGTGATCTTCGGTCCGGCGAAGACGATGACGAACGGACCGACACGACCTACGACGCTTTGCGCTATGACAATTACCGCGTGCCGTTCTCCGAGGTCATACGCGAAACCTACTTCCCGGGTATTCACCTTGCCTGCGGCAACCTGCGCCTGATGGATTTCGAATACGATACGCCGACCGCGCTTGCCGAAAGGACGACCGACGAGCTTGGCCTGTTCTTCCAGCGCCTCGATGCCGTGATCCAGTCGGTTGAAGAGCACTATGACGTCGTTGTCCTCGATACGCCACCTTCGCTCGGCTACACGACGATGGCGGCTCTCTATGCGGCAACGGGCCTGATCATCACCGTTCACCCGGCCATGCTCGACGTCTCGTCTTGCTCCCAGTTCCTGAAGATGATTTCGGATGTGACCCATACGTTGTCCGAAGGCGGTGCGGTTTTCGAACATGACTTCACGAAGTTTCTGCTGACCAGGGTCAACCCCAATGACGGGCCGCAGAAGATCATGTCCGGCACCATGCGGGACTTGTTCGGGACCGACGTCCTTGTGGCCGAGGCGATTGAATCGACCGCCATCGCATCTGCCGGCGTTGCCAAGAAAAGTCTCTACGAAATCGAATCCGGTGAAGTCGGCCGGGAAACCCTGAAGCGTGCGCTGGAAAGCGCAGACCGCGTCAACGCCGAAATTCTCGATCTGATCAAGAGTGTATGGGGCAGGGAGGTTTGACGATGAAAAAGTCGATCGTCAAAATGATGTCCGATGCGGCGGCTGCAGCTGCCGACAAGAATGAGCCGCCCAAGCCGGTTGCGGGCCAGAAGGTAACCGCGCCCGTCGTGAATTCCATGGGGCGCGCCTTGTCGCATATGCGCGAGGACAGCATCGTTGCCCTTGATCCGTCGAAAATCGACCCAAGTCCGTTTTCCGATCGCTTCGAAACAGACCTCGAAGCGCAGGAGGCCCTGGAGGAACTCAAGCTCTCTATCCAGGATGAGGGGCAGAGGATCCCCGTTCTGGTGCGCCCACACCCCACGGAACGGGACCGCTATCAGCTGGCCTATGGACACCGCAGGTTGTTTGCCATTCAGGCCTTGATGGCGGAAGCCGGCAAACCGGAGACGTTCAAGGTCAAGGCGTACGTTCGCAAGCTGAGCGATGCCGAGCTGATCAAGGAACAGTCTCTTGAAAACGGCGTCCGCGAAAACCTGACCTTCGCAGAGATGGTCCTGTGGGCTGTGCAGCTGCGCGAAGCAGGGCTCAAGCAGCGCGAGATGCAGCCGGTGCTCGGCCAGGTTCAAACGGTGATTTCCAATATGCGGAAGATCGCCGACAGCATCCCGCACGACATCATTCGCGCGATTGGCCGTGCCAGGAATGTCGGCCGGCCGGCATGGATGGAACTGGCAAAGCTGTTTGAAGACCCTGCCGCCGAACAGCGCGTTCGATCCGTCATAGACGGTGAGGATTTCAGGCTGGCTGCCGCGCAGGACAGAATGTCCATGGTAACGCAGGCAGCAAGAGGCAAACAAAAGAAGGCTGCACCGGCAACACTGGCAGCAGCAGAAATCACATCGAACGGAACGGTACTGGCAAAACTGAAGAGAACATCGGCGGCAACCGTGTTCTCGATACCGAAATCCGAAGCTGAATTCAGTCACTGGCTGGAGGAGAACCTTCCGGACGTCTATCGCGATTTTCTGCGGCAACGGCAGGAAACGGGACGTACGAAGGGCTGAAGATGGTCGCAGCATACCTCGAAAGGGTATGCCGGGCGCACAATGATCCGGGGCAGGTGTTCAGGTGTCGTCCCGGGCCATATCGGCAAGAGGCCGGATTTCGGCCAGGCCCCGTGAGGAAGGAGACGGTGCGAGAGAAATAGAGACCAAATGAAAAGAGACCGAAACGGCGGCAACCGTTCAGTCTCTTTAATCACGGTTCAACTTGGAACGTCCAAACAGGAACCTCAACACTTCCCTGTTTTAGGCGAATTCCGAATCACGCGCAAGATCCATCTTGTGTGAACGGTGGATTTCTGCCGATTTCCCGAAGTTGAACCTCCTGAAACGCATAACGCCGCACGTTGGCTCGTGTCGGTGAACGGAGGTTGTCATGCCTGCTGTTTCGAACGTCTCTTCCTTCCGGAAGGTGACGCCGGGGATACTTGCGTCCCAGCGTCTGGCAATGTCGAACGACATTCCCGATATTGGAAAATCCGAAGTCGCTATTGCCTTGAAACGTGCGGCCCAGCCGATCGGTCTCACGTCGACAGCCTATCATGTCCTGGACATCCTGCTTGGCCTGTCAAAGCCGGACGACTGGAAAGGGGACAACAGGCCTGTCGTTGCCATCTCCAATGAGAAGCTTGCCTCATATGTCGGCAAGAGTGAACGAACGGTCATTCGCGCCATCAAGCAGCTGGTCGAGGCCCGTATTCTCGCCTACAGGGACAGTTCTACCGGCCGCAGGTGGGTGCACCGCAACGACAGTGGCGACATTACCTTTGCCTATGGTCTCGATTTCACGCCGGCAAGAGTGCGGTACCGCGAAATCAAGCGCCTGGCCGACGAATGGCAGGCTCATCTCAATGCTGTCCGGGAAGCCAAACGGACGGTCATGAGGATCTCCAGGGCGATTGTCGACATCGTCGATGCAACGAAAGACGTCGACCTGACAGACTTCCTGGATCAGATGGCAGGCATTCGGGACGCCGAGACTGATGTTCAGGCAAAAGCGCAGGCCTTGCTGGACCTTTACGACCTCCTGATGGAAGCACTGAAGGAGGATACCAATATACAGTCAACAGCACATAAAAATGAAGAATCGTCATGCGAAGATGACATCAATGTCACCCCTATATTTAATACAAACTCACCAGACTCTTGTTTAAATAACCGGACATCTGCTCACGCAGATGAAATCAAAAATAAGACTAACGTCGCCTACGGCGCCGAAATGGCTCCTGAAAGGGAGCAAGCGGAGCGGGGTGGGGGCTCCAACAGGCGATATACACTGCAGAAAGGCTCCGGTAAGGCGGATTTTGTCCGATCGGAAACCCTGGACGCTGTTTCGATCTCTTTGCTGGAAAGCGCATGTACGTCGATCCAGGGCGATTTCGGGCTGTCTCTCAAAAGCTGGCCGGATCTCATTGCCGCAACCGACGTGCTGAGGATCGGTATCGGATTAAGTGAAAAAGGCTTTACCGAAGCCTGCGGAAGGCTGGGGCGGCATGTTGCGGCGGCAATTCTGGCGATGGTGGCCGAAAAGGCCTTGCGGGATCCTGAAAAAATCAGCTCGCCCGGCGGTTACTTCCGGGCATGTTGTGAACGGGCGACCGAAGGCAAACTTGCGCTGGCAAAATCCCTGTTCGGTCTGGCTGCGCGCTGATCGGGCGCCGCGGGGAGCGAGATCCTCTTGAGCGAGCACTGCTTCCGGGCAGGGGGGCGCCAAAATGAGGGGATCTTGAAACTTTGCGGTCTTCCCGGGAGTGCTGATCCTGCACGAACACGGATAATCGCTGCAGGGCACGTCGGTGGCGCTGGATTCGAGCCTTCATAAACTTGCCTTACGCATGGCTGACTTTTGTCAAAACGACGCCTCATTCCTGCGATCCTGTTCCCAACCTGGAAGCCCGGTGTTTTGCACCATGAACTAATTTGTCCGTTCGTTCGTCTTTCAACGACAACGAAGCAAGACCGACTGGAAACTTCATGAACAGATCTGTTTTCATTGCACTTTTTTTCATGGTATTTGTCCAAGGCGCTTATGCGAAATCCAGTGACCTGAAGAACCACCGGGGAGACCCTGAAGAATTCAGTTTTGCGACGGTGATCGCGAAGGCTCGGGAACTCGGGACAAGACCGTATGAAGCGCAAAAAGTGCGATCTGAAGATCTTCTGGAGGAAATTGACTACGACGCGCATTGGAAGATCAGCTTTCGCAAGTCGGCCACCCTGGAGCTGGTACCAGGCGTCCCAATTCAGTTTTTTCACCTGGGCCGTTTCTTCAAGCAACCGGTCAAGCTGAACGAAGTTGCTGATGGCGTTTCCCGAGAAATTCTCTATTCACCTGACTACTTCGACATGCCGCACGACAGTCCGGCGCGAAAGTTGCCCGAAAATCTCGGATTTGCCGGGTTCCGCGTCATGCGGGAGGATTTGAAAACCGACTGGGTTTCCTTCCTGGGTGCATCCTACTTCAGGACAGATGGCCAGTCTCGCCAGTATGGGCAGTCGGCGCGCGGACTTGCCCTTAACACCGGACTTTCGATGCCGGAGGAATTTCCCAGATTTACGGAATTCTGGTTCGAACCATCCGCATCGACAGATGACGGTTTGGTTGTCTATGCACTTCTTGATAGCCCATCTGTCGCCGGCGCCTATCGAATGCACATGAAAAATGAGGAGGGCAGTGGGCAGGTCATGGATGTGACAAGCCACCTATTCTTCCGAAAGTCCGTGGAAAGACTGGGAATAGCGCCACTCACAAGCATGTACTGGTACTCTGAGTCCAATCGCCTGAAAGGCCGGGATTGGCGCCCTGAAGTGCACGATACCGATGGTCTTGCGATGATTAGCCAGTCGGGAGAGATGATATGGCGGCCCCTCAACAACCCGTCCGAGGTTCGCACGTCCACCTTTCGGGCGGACAATGTGAGAGGATTTGGCCTCGCACAACGAGACCGGGAGTTTGAGAACTTTCAGGATGACGGAGTGTTTTATGATCGTCGACCGTCCGTCTGGATCGAACCTGACGAACCGTTTGGAAAGGGCGTGGTTCAACTGGTGGAGATCCCCACGGACGACGAGATCTATGACAACATAGTCGCTTATTTTTTGCCGGACGAACTGCCGAAAGCGGGTGACGAACGTACGTTTTCCTACCAGATGACATGGCGTGATCAGCATCCGCTGCCTCAGTCAGGTGCTCGGGTTTTCGCAACCCGTATCGGCCAGGGAGGAATTCCAGGACAACCTCGACCGAAGGACCAGATGAAAGTCGTGGTCGAATTCCAGGGCAAATCCTTGGACGGGATGAAGAAGAAGGACGAGGTTGAGGCCGTTGTGGAGCTTTCCAAGGGCGAGCCAATAAATCTTTTCGTTCAACCTGTCGTCGGTACGGATCGTTGGCGCTTGACGTTCGATGTCAAGATCGAGGGCCATGATCCGGTTGAGGCGCGCGCTTTTCTGAAAGGCGGCGATGATGTCCTGAGTGAAACCTGGCTCGGGCAACTGATAGCGGAGCACCTGGAATTGGAATAAATCCGGTGTCGCAAAGGGCAGAGTTACCAGGTACGGGAATACCGAGCCTTGAAAACCGAACTGGGATTTTGTGTCTGTATTTCCCTGATGCTTGCCCGAAGTGTGAAGGCTTTGGTCAAGGGCTGTTGCAACGAAACGCTCGAGTGCCACACGGCGTCGTCTTTTGAGTTGTTGAATTCCGCTGCCAGCACTGTCGCGGTCCGGCCCAGAGACACTTCCACGCTCTTGGTGGTATTCCAGTCAATATCATTCGTCTCGAAACCGGGCGTCCGGAAAGAATAGGAATCTCGCAAGATCAGGTTGGCGTGCCTTGTGAGTTTGATTTTCTTTCCTGCAGTGAATCTGGTCGATGCAAGGTCGCTGTCCGGGTCAAAGCGCAAGGTCAGGTCCGTCTCGTCCATTCCTGCCAATTTGTAGTCGTCTTCGAAACGCAGTCGTGTCCATAGCGTTCCACTCGGTACGTAGCTACGTGGCGCATTGAGCACATGCCTGGGCAATGCTGCTGGCATGTTGATATCCGATCCGAATGCAGGCCGGCCCGGAACAGGAAGCTGAGCGCCTACCGTCATGTTGTAGGAACTTTCAGATGGCTTTGAAAAAGACCAGACGTAAGGTTTGATATTCTCAGCGTGAACAGGCGTGACTGTTGCGGAGGCCGCTGCCGCAGTGCCTGTGATTATGCCCTTGATTACGGAAACTTCCAGTAGGTAACTCGGTGTGCGCATGTTCTATTATCGAGAGCTTGAGGTCGCTTGCTGTCGGTCTGACGTGATGAAACTGAGTGAACTTGATTCCGAAAAGGTTAATGCAACAGTACCCAATGATACCTTGCGAAAGTTACCTAGGTTTCGAAATATATATCTCTAAGTATCAGAGTTGATTGAATTAATATCTCTTCCGCTGATCATGCGAACATGGAAATACGTATGGAATGAGTTCCACTTTTGCTGTGGAAATACACTGAGTTCATAACCACCGGGTTGATAAGAACCGCGTCTCGCGGACTTGCAACGTGGCTATCTTTTGTGGACCCGGCTCGAGGCATTTGGTTGTTCTGCAAACGCAGGCCTGTCGGCAAGTTAACGAGCACCTTTTCCGCCGCAATTGCGTTGGTCTTCAAATACGTTCACGGCGCAAGAATCTTTGGAAACTGAAGATCGGCTCACAGAGAATGCCCTGCAGGTACAGCTACGCGTTCTTGGGAAGCTCAGTACTCCCGATCTCAGTTTCAATTTATGGCTGCAAATGAGAGCAGTACATTCACGTTCTGTTTCAATCTTGAAATGCGGCGGAACTCGGCGATTTCCGGAGCGTTACTCCCATATCGTCGCCTCATCCCTGTCAGATACCGGCGACTTCAATCTGGGAGAGTTACAATGCTACGTGAACTTGTCACTGCGTCCGCAATCGGACTGTTCATGGTCGGCGGTGCGTATGCGCAAAGCTCGACTGAAGTACCTACGACTACCGTGCCGGCAACTCCTGCCACCCCTGAGCCCGTTCAAATGGTGAAAAAGGCAGAAGGACACCTTGCCACGGATCTGCTTGGCCGAACGGTCTACAATGGTACGAGTGAAGAGTCTGAAGCAATTGGCGACGTCAACGACTTCACTGTGGGTCCTGACGGTCAGATTCAGGCAATTGTGATCGGAGTTGGAGGCTTTCTTGGCCTGGGCGAGAAAAACGTCGCGATCGAGTACGGCCTTGTGAAGTTCGAAGATCGCAACGATAGCGAGGTGCTGGTGGTTGAAACGACCGCAGAAAAGCTGGATGCGCTGGAGCCCTTCGAGGAAGCTGCATATCGCCCCGTTCCAGCTGATGAAAGCGTGAATGAAACCAGGCCGGCAACCGCTGAGGATCTGAACAATGCACCGGTTGAGAAAGCTCCTGAGGAGCTGATTGATTCCGAGGCGGATAGAAACGTTACGCCTGCAAACTGACATCGTGACCAGAATGGTGTGGGCGGCGTTCCGAAATGTCGCCCGCGCTAAATATGTTCCATAATCAAAATTACGCGATTCTCGCTTGTGGGTGATTGCGCGCTATTCCCAAGTGCGACTTCTGTTTGAACCCAATAGGTTATCAGACAAGACGATTGTGTCATGCCATCAATTTACAGTCACCTGTCGTTCCATGTGCGCCGCAAGATTGAACGCTGGTGCCAGGTGAAAGTGTCACTTTGCCGAATTGTGATGATCCCTGGACGTCACTGATCGACGATTTATCTGGAAATGACACCGACTGTGGCTCTTGATGCCATGTCCAGCAGCGAAGCTCCAGGGGCGGTTCGTGATGGCGGTACGCTGGACCTTTCCGCCGTCGGTCTCCTGGCCCGGAGCAACCTGCGTCCAAAAGAATGCAGACGAGATGTTCAATCCTTCTAAAAACGATCAAACTGCATCCGTTACTTGAACGGATCTTCTCTGTCTGCAACATTCGCGTTTATTGACATATTTTCACAACCAATGACTTGATCAGCTATCAAAGGGCCTGCCGGATGCCTGTCTACACCTTCAACACTTTGTACGATCGAAAAGAAAAACGTCCCGACGAATACGGTGCGGTGACTGTATTGACTGAAATCATTTGCCCTGGAACCCATCATCAATACGAGCGGCAGACTTCGGTCTATGGATATGTCTATCCTCTTGACACCACGTCGGGCCGTAAGTCGGCGCCGGAACCGTTTTCGGGTTTTCGGATTGGCGCGACCAAGCGCATTCCCAAGAAGGCCAAACTGATCAGCCCACGCAATAGCGGCAAGGTCGACATGGACAAGGGACACATCATCGCTCTGGAGTTGGGTGGCCCCGATGTCCCGGCCAATATCTGTCCGCAATGGTCGCAATTCCAACGGAACGGCGAATGGCGGCGAATGGAAGTCGAGGTTCATGAGATCGCGCAGCAGCAAGAAGCGCACGACAATCTGGTGAAGATGACCGTGCATCTTTATTACAATGGTTCTCTGTCGCACACCCGTGGGCTTTGCCCCTCGGGATTCCAGGTAGACCTGACCTTGAACGACACGAACTCGCTGCTCAAACGCTACCAGATCGACAACACCCACAGCTCCGTCGATGATCAAATGTTCTGGCGCATTGCGGACCCACTGGATTCGAAAATTGACGTGGTAGATCCGATCGGAATGCCTCCCCCCATAACGCCCAGCCCCAGCTTCCCCGGCGCACAACCGGTAATGACCCAACGGCAAAACGGCATGAACTGGTTCGATTTTGCCAATCGTCACATTGATGACGAGGATGAATACATGGATCAGAGCTAAGGAGCAGAGTGCAGAACTCAGCGAGGAACAAGCCGAAAATCCAACGGTGTATTCGTGGCGAACGTAACGGTGTGCGCGGTAAAAGTCAGCATTGAGCCTTTCGCGGCCTCTGTCCCCTGACAAATCCAGGGGCCAGAAGCTGCGTCGGTCAGCGCGACAGCAACAGGGGGACGACGGTTTGCTCCAGCATTTCCCGTGTTGTGCCTCCCAGAATGTTCTCCCGCAGGCGTGAATGTCCGTAGGCACCCATTACCAGAAGGTCGGCTCCCAGTTCGCGTACACTGTCCAGCAAGGCTTCGGACACGGGCCTGTCGGCGGACGGTACGCTTTGAACGGAAATGCCGAGACCGTGGCGGGCAAGGACCGTTGCGATATCGCTGCCAGGGTCTTCCCCGTGATCATTGTCGCCGACGACCGGGTCAACCAGCAGCAGCGTGATTTCCTCGGCAGACTTCAGAAACGGCAGCGACTCGGAAACGGCACGGGCGGCTTCCCGCCGTGAATTCCAGGCGATGGCCACTTTTGTGCCAATGTGGTCGGCCTTGAAGGAATTGGGAACATAAAGCACGGGCCGGCCGGAATCGAACAGCGCTCCATCGATCGCATTCTTTTCGACGGAATTGAGCTCTTGCTCCACGGAGCGCAGGACAACAGCCAGATCACAATAGATGGCATGGCGGGCAACAAGATTGTCCTGGCGAGCGGTAGAAGACAGACTTGGCCGGACGTCGAACGAGATACCTTCCCTTGCAAGCTGTGCTTCTACGCGGGATGCAAGGGATGTCAGCTCGATCTTTCGCTGGTCGAATTCCTTCGCCCAGATTTCGATGTATCCGTGCCCGCCAGATCCGTAGAACGGCAGTTGCGGGACTTCACCGATCGGCAAAACTGTGAGATGAGCATCAAAAGCCTTCGCTACCGTGACAGCCTTCCCGACGGTTTCCGCAGAGACATCAAGTTCCGTGATTGCGAGTATCGTCTTATAGGTCATCGTACCGGCTCCCTCCCCTGTTCGCCTGCGTGGGCGCGCGCCGTGCAGATCATCATCTGTATTTTCCGGGAAAACGATTGAGAGGCAAACTGGTGGTGACTACGTAGCCAGTCGGCAGGTGTTCCGGGTGGAATAAGCATTGGTCCCGACTTGGCGTGCCGCGTTCCACCCGCGAGAATTCGTCCGTGACAGAAGCGTATTCAGCGTTCTCATCTTATCTTGAACGGCCAAGTTGCCGCTGCCTCGACGGATCCATTAGCCCTGAACCGTTTGCACCAAACCAGCATCGACACGCCCTTCGCAATCGACCCTGAAGTGGTTGCTCAGGAACTTTCGGTTCATCCCATGGCGGGGCTCGGGGACGATGAAGTTGTCAGGCGTCGACAGCGTTATGGCACCAACAGGTTTCGCGAGCTGAAAACCAAGAGCGCATTCGCAATCCTTGCCCATCAATTTGCGAGCATCATCGTCTGGCTTCTTGCAGCCGCCGTTTTCATGTCTCTGCTTCTGGGCGACTTCGCCGACGCGATCGCGATATCCATCGTCCTGGTTCTGAACGGTGCCATCGGGTTCTTCACCGAGTTGCGCGCGGCCCGGTCGATGGAAGCCCTGTTGCGGATCACTACGACGCACTCCCGTGTGCGCCGAAGCGGCAAGGTGCTTGAGATCGAGGCAACGGCGCTGGTTCCTGGAGACATCGTGATCCTTGAGGCAGGAGATGTCGTCACGGCTGACCTTCGCCTCACGGCCGCTTCCGATCTTCATTGCGATGAGTCCCTGCTGACCGGGGAAAGCGTTCCGGTTGAAAAGCAGACTTCCAGGATGGCCGAAGACACGGTGCTTGCCGAACGCTTCAACATGGCTTTCAGCGGAACAGCGGTCACTCAGGGGCTTGGCGAAGGCATCGTTGTTGCCACCGGCATGTCGACGGAACTCGGCCGGATCAGCGCCCTTGCGCAGCAGGCCGACGCCGAAATCTCTCCCCTCGAAAGGAGATTGGACAGGCTGGGGCAGAAGTTGGTCTGGCTGACGCTGGTGCTTGCCGCGCTCACGATCATGGCAGGCATTCTCTGGGGTCATCCTCTGTCAGAGATGCTGAAAACCGGAATTGCGCTTGCTGTTGCCGCCATTCCGGAGGGCCTGCCGATCGTGGCGACGTTGTGCCTGGCCAGAGGCATGTGGCGCATGGCGGCCCGCAACGCGCTCGTCACCGAACTTTCGGCTGTAGAGACGCTAGGGGCGACGACACTGATCCTGACCGACAAGACCGGAACCTTGACGGAAAACCGGATGACGGCCGTCCGTTATCTTCTCGACCGCTCGGATATCGCCATTCTGCATGAAGGCAACGGCATTCGCTTTTGTTCAGAGGGCCAGGACATCGAACCAGCGTCCACGGAGGGCCTTGCCGCTGCTCTCAGGATTGGTGCGCTGTGCAATTCGGCGGAATATTCAGATGGTCCGGATGAAGTACGGATCGGTGATCCGATGGAGATATCGTTGCTGGCCGCTGCATCTGCCGCGGGTCTTGCAAGATCTCGCTTGCTTGAGACAATGAAGCCGGCAGAACAGTATGCCTTCACTCCGCAGCGCAAGATGATGGCGACGGTCCATGACGGTGACGGGCACTTTCTTTATGCCGTCAAGGGCGCTCCGGAAGCCGTCCTGAACGCGGCATCCGGGATTCTAGGAAACGAAGGCACCCGCGCCTTCACGGATGCGGACCGTGCCGCGTGGCGCGGCCGTCAGGAAGAGGCAGCCCGATGCGGCCAGCGTCTCCTCGCCCTTGCCTTCAAAACGGCAGCGACACCTTCCGAAGATCCTTATGAAGGTCTGACGCTGGTCGCACTGGTGTGCTTTCTTGATCCGATACGGGAAGACGTTCCAGGAGCGATCAGGGCCAGTCAGCAGGCGGGTGTCCGGGTTGTGATGGTGACCGGTGACCATGCCGAGACCGCGGCGAAGATCGCACAGGACGCAGGTATCGGAACGTCCGGCCTGAAAGTGCTGTCCGGCCATGAATTAAACGGGATCGACATGGCGCAGGCGACCGCAGACCAGCGCGAACAGCTCATGGAGACCGATGTCTTTGCAAGGGTGGCACCCGACACCAAGCTGAACCTGGTTTCACTCTTTCAGGATGGCGGCCATGTGGTCGCCATGACGGGCGACGGCGTCAACGACGCTCCGGCGCTCAAGAAAGCGGATATCGGAATTGCCATGGGCAAGCGCGGCACACAGGTTGCCCGTGAAGCGTCCGACATTGTCCTGAAGGACGACGACTTCGCGACGATCATCGCCGCAATGCGCCAGGGCAGGATCATTTTCGAGAATATCCGCAAATTCGTCGTTTATCTGATGTCCTGCAACGTCAGCGAGGTGTTGATTGTGGGCATTGCGGTTGGTGTCGGCCTGCCTGTCCCGCTCCTGCCACTTCAGATCCTGTTCCTCAACCTGGTGACCGATGTCTTCCCCGCCTTTGCCCTGGGGCTCGGTAAGGGCGAAGACGGGGTAATGCAGCGCCCGCCACGGGACCCCGGTGAGCCTATCGTCGACGGGTCCCGCTGGATGTTGATCGGTTACCTTGGGTGCGCGATTACGTTTTCGACGCTTGCTGCATTTGTCATCGCTTTGTTTCTGCTTGGTCTGGAAACGGAAAGAGCCATCACGGTTACCTTTCTGACGCTGGCACTGTCACAGCTCTGGAACGTCTTCAACATGCGTGCCGCAACAGGCCCGTTCTGGAAAAGCGATGTCCTTCGCAATGGTTATGTCTGGGGTGCTATCTCGTTGTGCCTCTCACTTGTCGCAATGGCGCTTCTGAATACGGATCTGTCAGCACTTCTGGCATTGCCATGGCCGGGACTGACGGGTCTTCTGGTCGCTGGCGCGATGAGTCTTCTGCCGCTGGTTCTCGGACAGGCCTGGATAAGCCTTGCGGCCCGCAACAGCGGTTCGAAGTAAGTTGTCGCTGTTCGAGATTGTTTGGCTTTCGGAAGCAGGGTTTGCCGGTGCTTGGTTGTGCACCTGCAAACCCTGCGTTTTTCGACCGGTTTACATCGGCGGCATGATGACCTTGTCGATCACGTGAATGACGCCGTTGTCGGCTGCCACATCTGCTGTCACGACATTGGCGTCGTTGATCATCACGCCGTTGTCGAGGTCTACCGAGATTTCACTGCCTTCCACGGTCTTCGCCGCCATTCCATCCGAAAGATCTGTCGAGAGAACTTTGCCTGGAACCACATGGTAAGTCAGGATGGCGACAAGCTTGTCCTTGTTTTCGGGCTTCAGAAGGTCGTCAACGGTACCGGCCGGCAACGCGGCAAAGGCTTCGTCGGTGGGCGCAAAAACGGTGAAGGGACCGTCCCCTTTCAGGGTGTCAACAAGGCCTGCGGCCTGAACGGCGGCAACGAGCGTGCCGAACGAGCCTGCGCCGACAGCCGTGTCGACAATATCGGCGGCTTTCGCCGGAAGAGACACCACGGAAGCAACGATGCCGATTGCAAGATACTTGGCGAATTTCATCTGATCCTCCTTGTCACATTCTGAAGCTGGCTTTGCGCCAGCCACCCCAGTACGCGGACGCCCTGAAAGGGGATCTGCTCAAAGGAGCGGTCATTGAACACATTAATTTCAGGACGATTTGATGATCCAAAAGTGATCCGGAAGCCGGTTTGCGCAATCACAAAAAGAGCAAGGCGTGACGACATCGGCGCCCGCGATCTGCGCTTTTTTCACACAAAAGCGGGCTATTTCCGTCGAACCAACTGGGATTTCATTCGAACGAGAGGCCCTTGGCCCTTCGGCGTCGCGCGATTTCGCGGTAGAGGGCTTCCGGACTGACTGCAATCTGTCGGGCAATCTGGTGCCATTCACCTTTCGGCGGCAATGTGCCGTGCCAGGCGAGCCAGGCATCCAGACGTTCCGTAACTGTTCTGAGGGCCAGAATTTCGCTCCTCAGGCGAGTTGTCTGCACCTCGCGGGCGAGCCGTGCCGCCCAGGCTTCTGACAGTTTCGGGTCAGTGCGAAAAAGGTCGAGGAAGCGCCGCCTCGAGATTCCACGTACGCAGGCATCTGATCGGACGATCGCGTCGCAGTGATAAGTTGCGGCAAAAGCAGAGGCTTCAGCCACGACTGCACCTGGAAAAGCGCGTTGTAGAACCAGTGCGGCTCCCCCTGTCTGGTGGCGGACAAGCTGAATTTCACCAGCGGTCACCAGAAACAGGTTCTCCACCATGCTGTTCTGATGGAACAGATACGCTCCCGCCGGCACCCGGCGCTCAAAGGTTCCAGACGTTTCAAAGAAGGCGGGAATATCCATCGACATGATAGCTATCATGTTCTGATTTTAGTTCCTCAGGCAAGATGGGACGCAAAGCAAAGGAGAAATCATGAGCCGGTACATTCTTGCCCTGACCGCCGCCATCATCGTGTGCAGCGCTCCGGTCCTGGCCCAGACCGAGACCCAGACCCAGACAACGCAGCATCATGACCATTCTGCCGCGCAGCATGCGGCACATGGCACCAAACCATCCTCCGCTAAGGCGGTTCCGCGTGAACCGGGACAGTCCGCTTTCGCGGCAATTCAGGAAATCGTGGCGATCCTTGAAGCAGATCCTGAAACAGACTGGTCCAGGGTCGATATCGAAGCACTGCGGAACCATCTTGCCGACATGGACAACGTCACCTTGCGGGCAGATGTAAAAACCTTGCCGGTCGAGGATGGTTACCGGTTCACCGTTACGGGAGACGGCGATGTCACCAACTCGATCAGGCGGATGTTGACGGCCCATGCCGCCACCATGAACGGAACCCGTGGTTTCCGCTATGAAGTGGCGGAAGTGCCCGGCGGCGCAATTCTGTCAGTTTACGTCAGTAAGCCCTCAGATCTGCAGAAGCTCTCGGGGCTCGGGTTTATCGGCGTGTTGACACTTGGCGCGCATCATCAGGAACACCATCTCGCACTGGCGTCCGGCCAATCGCCCCATCACTGACCCCGGTCGTGATTTGGGTTCAAGAGCCGAAACATATTCTGGAGACGCGGATGCATCGAGGAAAAGACCCCCCTCTCCGGACAACCACGGCAGCAAGAGCGTGAGAGGTCGTTTCCGTGAGGTTCACGACCGCGGCGCCTTTCGGAAGCCTGTCCTGTGCCTCTTTCGCACCGAGGTCCATCTTCAAGTGCCGGACCCGGTCGGTATCTGTGCCGCCTTTCCTTGAGACCAGATAAATCCTGCAATCCGTGTGTTCGTTCAAGAGGTTGACCACCCGGCGACCTACGTCGCCGGGGCCGCCCAGCCGAACAATGGATGAAAACATCAGGCAATTTCCCCGGAGAAGAGGGATAAAATTCTTACGAGGTTTGCTGCAACAGTTCGGAGCTGTAGCCGGCCTCCTTGAGAACGCCTGCGATTTCCTGTGCGGACCGGGCGCTCGTCACGGTCACGGTCCTGTTCGCCATGTCGAATTCGACCTGGGCAGATCCGTCCGCCTGCTCAATGGACTTGCCGATGGTTGCCTTGCAGTGACCACAGCTCATATCTGGAACGCTGAACTTCATGATTGGCTCCGTAGTTGATCGATTTTCTGTTTTTCCCGGTTCCAGCGGCTGGAAGGTCAAGAAGAAAAAAGTTTGAAAAATATCTTGAACGATCCTTGACCTTCCAGTGACTGGAAGCCTCATTTGAGGGAAATCGAACAATCCATGCCGGAGTTGGACCCATGTCTGGGCAACAGAAATTTTCCTTGTCGGTTCAGGGAATGTCATGCGCATCGTGTGTCGGACGCGTCGAGCGCGGCCTGGCGGCTGTCGAAGGGCTTGAAGATGTCGGTGTGAACCTGGCAACTGAAAGTGCGCAATTTACGGCCACTGCTGACAAGATCACCGCCGTTGTCGCCAAACTGGATGATCTCGGATATCCGGCGCGAACGCAGACGGTCACGCTGACTATTCAGTCCATGTCCTGTGCCTCTTGTGTCGGACGTGTCGACAAGGCGTTGCAGGCGGTGCCCGGGGTCCTCAGTGCCAGCGTCAATCTTGCGGCCGAAACGGCAACGATCGTCTTTGCAGAAGGTGCCACAACCGTTCAGGAGCTGGTGAAGGCCAGCACGGATGCCGGCTATCCCGCAAGTCTGGCAGACGCAGGAACGTCTCAGGATCGCAGCGAGCGCAAGGCGGAAGAAGCCCGTGAGCTGGCGCGCAAGATGGCGATCGCCGCAGCCTTTGCCCTGCCCGTGTTCCTGATCGAAATGGGCGGGCATCTGATCCCCGCTTTTCACCACCTGATCGCGGTGACCATTGGTCAGCAAATGAGCTGGATCCTGCAATGCGTGCTGACGAGCGTGGTGCTTTTCGGTCCGGGCCGATCTTTCTATCTGAAGGGGTTTCCGGCGCTCTTGAAGGGGGCGCCCGACATGAACAGCCTGGTGGCCGTGGGAACCGGAGCCGCCTATCTCTATTCGGTGGTTGCCACCTTCCTGCCGGATCTGGTGCCCGCCGAGGTTCGCGCCGTTTATTTCGAGGCAGCCGCCGTGATTGTCGTTCTGATCCTGCTGGGCCGTTTCCTGGAGGCCAGGGCGAAGGGCCGCACCGGCGCGGCCATCCAGAGCCTCCTCGGCCTTCAGGTCAAGTCTGCCCGGGTGCTGCGGGACGAAGAGATGGTGGAAGTGCCTATCGAAACGCTGGCCATTGGCGACATCGTCGTGGTGCGCCCTGGAGAGCGTCTCGCGGTTGACGGTGAAGTGGTCGAAGGTTTCTCCCACGTCGATGAAAGCATGATCACCGGCGAGCCCGTGCCTGTCGCGAAATCGGCTGGCAGCGCGGTGACTGGGGGCACGGTGAATGGCACAGGAGGACTTCAGTTCAAGGCAACCCGTGTCGGCGCCGATACGACCCTTTCGCAGATCATCCGCATGGTCGAGGAAGCCCAGGGCGCCAAGCTGCCGATCCAGGGACTGGTGGACCGCATCACGCTGTGGTTCGTTCCCGCCGTCATGGCCGTTGCCGTGGCCACGGTCCTGGTGTGGCTGACTTTCGGTCCGGACCCGGCATTGACGCTGGCCCTTGTGGCCGGTGTGTCGGTGCTCATCATCGCGTGTCCGTGTGCCATGGGCCTTGCAACGCCGACATCAATCATGGTGGGCACCGGCAGGGCAGCCGAGATGGGCGTCCTGTTCCGCAAGGGGGACGCTCTGCAGCAGCTTGCCGACGTGGACATTGTTGCGCTGGACAAGACTGGCACCGTAACGGAGGGCCGGCCGGAACTGACCGACCTCGTCCTGGCGGACGGTTTTGAACGCTCTTTCGTTCTGTCGCGCATTGCCGCGGTTGAGGCTCGCTCTGAACATCCTGTTGCCGAGGCCATCGTGCGGGCAGCGGGCAAGGAGGGCGTGGAGAGGTTCGCGGTCAGTGAGTTCAACTCCATCACCGGTCATGGTGTTTCCGCTATTGTGAACGGTCAACAGGTGCTCGTCGGCGCTGACCGGCTGATGAAGCGCGAAGGTATTGCGACCGATGCGCTGGTGGACGAGGAGGTCAGGCTCGCGACCCGTGGGCGCACAGCTCTCTATGCAGCCATTGACGGCAGAATTGCAGCTGTTGTCGGAGTTGCCGACCCGGTCAAACCATCGAGCCGTGCCGCAATTGCAGCGCTTCATGAGCTGGGGTTGAAGGTCGCGATGATCACCGGCGACAAACGGGAAACCGCCGAGGCAATTGCCGCGGAAACCGGGATCGACATCGTCATCGCGGGTGTTCTGCCCGACGGCAAGGTTGACGCCCTGACTGAACTCAAGGGTGACGAGGGCCGTATTGCCTTCGTTGGAGATGGCATCAACGATGCCCCTGCCCTCGCCCATGCCGATGTCGGTATCGCGATCGGCACAGGTACCGATGTGGCGATTGAATCCGCCGATGTCGTGCTGATGTCGGGCGATCTGAGAGGCGTCGTGAACGCTTACGAAGTGTCGCGCCGCACCATGCGCAACATCAAGGAAAACCTGTTCTGGGCATTTGCCTACAACACGGCCCTGATCCCGGTGGCCGCCGGGGCGCTTTATCCAGCCTTTGGCCTGTTGCTGTCACCCGTTCTTGCAGCAGGCGCCATGGCGTTGTCGTCGGTGTTCGTCCTCACCAATGCCTTGCGACTTCGCCGGATCGCGCCAGTGATGGATGAAGCAAGGTCCAGGGTCGCTTTCACGCCAAGTGCCGAAGCCGCGCCTGCTGAATAGGAGGGGGTGACATGAACATTGGAGAACTTTCGTGCCAGTCCGGGCTACCGCCAAGACCACATGTTACTTTGAGGACATCGGCCTGAGTGCCCACAAGACGACCTCGATCAAGTTTTAACGGTGCGGATCGGCAATATGCCGGCCAGAGAAGGGTTGACCGGGGCGCAGGTTCACCGGATTGTGACAGAGGTTCGGGTTCGTTGCTGGCAAACAGGATCCAGTAGGTCATTGCTGATGCGGTTGCAGTCTTGCTTTTGGACGACTTTGAAAATGCTCCTCGTGGCGGCCTTCGTTGCTGCCGGAGGATCGTTCAGTCATTCGCTTGCCGGAACTGCCCACGAACACTCACATGAAACCGCTGCCGCCTCTGGCGGCGATATTCCCCACGATCATGCTTCAAACCATTCCGATCACAATGTGGCAGATCATGAAACCGTGCATTGTGGGGCCTATTTGCTGGCGTTGACGGATGACGAGCATCTGAGCATCCCTGACCTCATCGAAGACAGCGTCCGTGATACCGTGGTGTCCAATGTGTCCCGGGTGTGGAAGATTGATCCGCCTCCCCCGCGACCGGCTCCTTTATCCGTTTGAAATCGCTTGAGGCGGAATATCCGCCACGCAATCTGGATACAGGACAAGATCAATGAAACTTTCGGTTATATCAGTGACTGGCGCGCTGTTGCTTGCAGGCGTTGCTGGCGCCTTTGCACATGGTGGGGCGTCCGGAATCGTCAAGGAACGCATGGACGCGATGGATGAGATGGGCGACGTGATGAAGTCGCTGACCGCCATCATGCGTGGAGAAAAGGACTATGATGCGGACGCAGTGCGTGAGGGCGCTGCGGTTATCCAGTCCCATTCCGGCGAGGCCCTGACCAAGCTGTTCCCGGAACACAGCATAGAAGGCCCATCGGAGGCGAAACCGGAAATCTGGACCGACTGGGAACAATTCTCTGAGCTCGCAAAACAGCTGGACGTTTTTGCAGCAGGACTTGGCGCAGCGGCCGAAAACGGCCTGGCACACGGCAAGGGCGGTGCAGGTATGACGGGTCAGTCGGGCATGATGGGGCAAGACACCATGATGGGTGGAAATTCCATGATGTCCCAGGGTGGTATGATGGGCTCCGGAGGAATGATGGGGTCGGGTGGCATGATGGGGAACGCCGGTCACATGGCCGATCCCGAAATGCTGGCCCAGATGCCTGCGGACGGGCTTTTCAACATGGTCGCGCAGACCTGTTCGGCGTGCCATTCAAAATTCAGGGTCGAGAAAAACTGATCGATGCGCCTCTGGCTCGTTGTTGCGATCGTTGCTCCCGCGTTGGCGGGAGCGGCGTTCGCCGTGCTTTACCTCTGGCCTGTCGACAAGCCCGAACGGATCGAAGTCCTTGCCGGCGATCCGGCGCGCGGCGCCTATCTTGCCAGGATGTCGGGATGTATCGCTTGCCATACCAATACGGAAGGTGGCGGGAAACCTCTGGCTGGCGGTGTCAGGCTGCCGACAGACTTCGGTACGTTCTATTCGCCCAACCTGACGACGGATCCGGATCACGGCATCGGAAACTGGAACTTGCAAGATTTTGCAGCGGCGGTGCGACAGGGTATTTCGCCTGAAGGAGAGCCCTACTATCCGTCGTTTCCCTATCCGTTTTACGGTTCCTTTACCGACCAGGATATCGCGGACCTGTGGGCAGCCTTCAAGACGGTTCCCCCCGTTGCTGAAGCATCGACACCACATGACATGTTGCCGCCATTCAATCTCAGAATGGGTCTGAAACTCTGGCGCGGACTGTTTTACGTGCCGGAGACATTCGACCCGGATCCTGCGCGCTCTGATCTCTGGAACAGGGGCAAGTTCATTGTTGAGGGACCGGCTCATTGCGGCGCTTGCCACACCCCTAGAAATGCCGCTGGTGCACGTCAGGCGGAATTGGCTCTGCATGGCGCCAGCGAACTGCCTGACGGCGGCAACTCTCCACCCATCACGAGTGCCGCGCTGAAGAGACAGGGCTGGACGATAAGTTCTCTTCAGTATGCTCTGAAAACCGGGATCATGCCTGATGGGGATGTCTTTGGCGGCTCCATGGGCGAGGTCGTGCGCGACGGCACTGCTTTCCTTTCCGAAGAGGACCGGGAAGCAATCGCAACCTATCTCCTTGAGAGGGACGGCTGACCGTGTGAAGGAGAGAAACCATGAGAAGCCGTATCTTGCTCGGCGCACTTTCTGCGGCAGTGGTGATTGTCGTCGCCAGTGCCATTTTCCTCCTGGCACCCCCCGATGTTGACGAAGGTGTCGTCCGACTGAAGCCGGGCGACCTCAAGCTTGTGCGTTTGGGAGCAGACATTTACGCGCAGAATTGCGCAGCTTGCCACGGAGACGACCTGAAAGGAGAGCCCGACTGGATGGACGCCAATCCGGACGGTTCCCTGAAGGCCCCGCCGCACGACGAAACCGGGCACACCTGGCATCATCAGGACGACCTGCTGTTCCGTATCACGAAACATGGCACCGCGAAGGCGGTTGGCCTTGAGAATTTCAATTCGAACATGCCGGCGTTCGAAGGAGTGCTGACAGATACCGAAATCATTGCCGTCCTGTCCTGGATCAAGGCACAGTGGCCGCAGGAAATTCGTGAAAGGCATGACCTCATCAATGCGCAAGGAGGAGCCCCATCGTCTTGAAGGCCGTGCGTTTTCGCCATACGGCTATGAAGCATTGCGGTTGCGGCACAGGTTCGATCGCAAGGCGCGGTGAAGCTGGACGGCTGGAGAGTTAAGTGATTTCGGTACTTGCCAATCAAACCTACCGCCATCTTTTTTTCGCGCAGGTCATCGCGTTGTTCGGCACAGGTCTGATGACGGTTGGCCTGGCGCTGCTGGCCTTCGATCTTGCAGGCGATGAGGCTGGCGCCGTTCTGGGAACAGCCCTTGCGATCAAGATGATTGTCTACGTCGGCATCAGCCCGATTGCTGCCGCTTATGCGAGCCGGTTTCCGCGTCGGATGTTTCTCGTCACGTTGGATATCGTCCGGGCTCTGACCGCGGTGGCCCTGCCCTTCGTTGACGAGATTTGGCAGATCTACGTTCTGATCGCCCTGTTGCAAACCGCGTCCGCGGCCTTCACCCCTGCCTTCCAGGCCAGCATTCCCGATATCCTTCCGGATGAAAAGGACTACACGAGTGCCTTGTCGCTGTCGCGCATGGCGTATGATCTTGAAAACCTTCTCAGCCCGATGATTGCAGCCGTCCTGGTTGGCCTTGTCGGCTTCCACTGGTTGTTCGGTGGTACCGTTGCCGGCTTCCTTTTCTCTGCCGGGTTGATCCTGACCATTCGGCTCGTCTCGCCGCAGGCCGACGCGGAAGAGCCCGCGTTCCGAAGAACCGTCAAGGGCCTGCAGATCTATCTGAAGACACCACGCCTGAGAGGATTGCTGGCCCTCAATCTCGCGGTTGCTGCCTCGGGAGTCATGGTGATCGTCAACGGTGTCGTCATCGTGAAATCGTACCTTGGTCTCGACGACACCGACCTGGCCTTGTCGATGGCGGCCTATGGCGGAGGCTCCATGGTTGTCGCGTTGACGTTGCCAAAGCTTCTTGCAAGCCGTTCCGAACGGTTCGTCATGCTCGCCGGCGGAGCATTGCTTCCCGTTTCGTTGCTGATATTCGCCGGCCTGTTGGCGGTCCTGCCGGTGCCTTTCGTTTGGCCAGCCCTGCTGCTGGTCTGGTTTGCCATGGGGGCGGGCATGTCGGCGGTGCTCGTGCCCTCTGGACGGCTTCTCAAAAATTCCGCCCATCCGCAGGACCGTCCATTGGTTTTTGCGGCACAATTTGCTCTTTCGCACGGTTGCTGGCTGATTGCCTATCCGCTTGCTGGGTGGCTTGGAGCAAATTCCTCGATGCCTGTGACAATGGTCATTCTCGCCGGTTTGGCTGTGCTTGGCTGGGCTGTGGCCGGCAAGTCCTGGCCTGCAGACGATCACAGTATTCTCGACCATGCGCACCCCGACCTGCCGGCAAACCACCCGCATCTTGCCAAAGCGCATGGAAAACGACACGCACATGCATTCGTGATCGACAGCCTTCACCACACCTGGCCGGATCGCCAGCCATGATGGATCTTCTCATCTCCTGGCAACGCTGGATCTATGGTGGCGTGCGGGCTTCGTTGCTGGAATTCAGCCAGTTGGGAGATGTCTGGCTTCTTGCGAGCATGATCGGGACAGGGGTGCTGTTCGGTGCCATCCACGCTTTGACGCCCGGGCATGGAAAGACGATCCTGGCTAGCTATGTCGCCGGAGCCAGAAGCAGCTTCGCCCGTGCATTTTCGGTCTCGACACTTCTGGCGGCAACACATGTGCTCACAGCCGTTCTGATCGCCTTCTTTGCCTCCCAGCTCGTGGAAAGATCCTTTGTTGGTGGCGGCCGGGCCCCGGCCCTCGAGTTGATCAGCCGCATCACACTGATCGGTATCGGCGCATGGCTCTTTGTCCGGTCAATCCGCTCAAGGCCGGGCAGGAAGCGAACCGAAGGCTTCTGGGTGGCCCTTACAGCCGGTCTCGTACCGTGTCCTTTGACATTGTTTGTCGTGGTGGCAGCCCTGTCGCAAGGCGAACCGGGGGCGGGTCTGATGTTCGCGGCATCGATGCTTGTCGGCATCGCCTTCACGCTTTGTGCGGTGGCAGGATTGGCGGTTGCCGGCCAGCGCCTGTTTCTCGATGTCGCTCTCAGGAACGGCGCGACCCTGAGCGTGGTTTCACGAGCGCTCGATGCGACTGCCGGAATTCTCATTATCCTTTTCGCCGGTATCCAATTGCTTGAATAGACGCGACCCTGTTCAGATCCGCTTCAATTTCCCTGACGCAAACGAAAAATTGAAGGGTCGGCGCTCATATTCGCTTCTGCTTAGGCCCCGCCAGGCGTATTTAGGTCTCAGGTTGTCTTGTGATCGGAAGAACTGTCGCAGAACCGGAAGTTTCACGGCTCCAGATCAAGAACGGAACTTTATTAACCGCCCATCGAAGGCATGCTCATAGGCCCCTATCAGGCACTTGTATTTGTGCTGGACTGGATTATATCGCGCAACATGACCCGACCCGTGCATCACTTCAGCAGACTGGCCGCGACGATCCTGTTCGCGATTGCCCTGCTGTTTGCCGGGTTTGCACCGGCGCACCAGGCGATGATGGCTCCTGGAGAACATGTTGCGGCCAACGCCGGCATGCCGTGTGAAACGATGATGGGTCATGCCTCGGCAATGATGGGCGATGAAATGCCGGACGACGGACAGGTGAAATTCGACCTGTGCTGCGGCGGTGCGTTGTGCGCTGCCGATACGGTTCGCGATAGCCAGGAAATCGCGCTGGTTTTTGCCCAGGCCCTCGCCTTCACGCAGTTGCCGCCAGATGCCCTTCACGTCTCGGACATCACCCTTCCCGAACGACCTCCCCGCCGCCTCTGAAAACATCGTTCCTCCGCAGACTTTCGCGGAGCCAGAAGTGATGGACATGCCTTCGGCAAACAGCCGCTGGCAACTCAGAGGTTACTATGCGTGGACGTTATACCGCGCTCAGCATCATCGCCCTTGCCGCAGGTGTGGCAGGCGGGGTGTTTCTTGAGCGCCTTTATCTGAACCCGGGCGACGGCAATGCGTCGGGGGGACCAGAAGTTCTCTATTGGGTCGCCCCCATGGACCCGAACTTCCGCCAGCCCGGGCCCGGCAAGTCGCCGATGGGAATGGATCTGATACCGGTTTATGCCGGACAGGAACCTTCCGCTGATCCGGCTGAAGTCAACCTGTCGGCGGCCGAGGTCAATGCCATCGGCGTTCGTACCGCTTTGGCCCGTGTCGGTGAAATCTCCCGGCAAATCGAAACCGTCGGCTTCGTCGGATACGACGAACATCTGACCAGTCATGTTCACACCCGGGTGGACGGCTGGATCGAGACGCTGAACATTCGCGCCGTTGGCGACCGAGTGAAAAAGGGCGAAGTGCTGTTCGAGCTGTTTTCGCCCGAATTCGGCATTGCCAGCTTCGATTTCCTGCGTTCGCTTTCGAACGGCAACGGTCTGTCCCTGGAGGCTGCCCGCAACAAGCTGCGCAGCCATGGGGCTTCAGAGGAGCAGATTGCCGAGATCGAGGCAGACGGCAAGGTCGCCCGCAGAATCAAGGTGGTCGCGCCGCGCGACGGGGTCGTTATTGCCCTTGCGGCCGCCGATGGCATGTTCCTGCAGCCCGGCGCTCAAGCTATGTCCATCACGGATCTCAACAAGGTTTGGCTGATTGTGGATGTCTTCGAGCGCGACATCGCGCGTTTGACGGAAGACATGCGTGCAGTCGCCCGCTTCGAACATCTGCCGGGACGGACATTCGAAGGCCAGATCGATTACATTTACCCGGAACTCGATCCAAAAACGCGAACCCTGCCTGTCAGGCTCCTGTTCGACAACGCCGAAGGTCTGTTGCGGCCGAACATGTTCGGCAACGTCAGGCTGTTTCCCAACGAGACCCGCACTGCCGTCACCATTCCCTCCGAAGCCGTCATCCGGACGGGAACAGCGGAGCGTGTTGTCATCAAGGTCGGCGAAGGCACTTTCAAGCCAAGGCTGATAACCACCGGATTGCGTGACAATTTTGGAGAAAACGGGCGCACGGAGGTTGTTCAGGGGCTTGAGCCTGGTGAAGAGGTTGTTGCTTCGGCCCAGTTCCTGATCGACAGCGAAAGCGCGCTCAATGCGGGCTTGATGCGCATGGCGCCGACGAACGAGGTTCCTGCGCGCGGAACCGGTGAACTGATCGCGCTCGACCGCGAAGCCCGGCTTGCAACCATCCGCCACGACAGTCTGGAAAGTCTCGACTGGCCCGCGATGACAACACGATTTCCTGTTGCGGCGTCCATCCCTCTCGACCGGTTGAGCGACGGCCAGCAGGTTTCCTTCAAGGCAGCGCGCGGCGCTGATGGCCTGCTGGGGTTGATTGAGCTCGGGTCAGACGACGGCATTGCAGCCACGGGGTCGGGAACCGTTCTTGCTGTTACAAGCGACGGCAAACTGACGATGGAACATGGTCCGATCCCGGATCTCGGCTGGCCCGCCATGCAAATGGACCTGGATGTCTCGGGCTTCGATCCGCAGTCGGTTCCGGTGAATGTTCCGGTCGAATTCGACCTCGCCAAGGGCGACGGCGGTCTCTTCTCGATCGTGGCAGTAAGGCAGCCGGGCGTTGCCGAGGATCCGGCGGCAGAGCAGGCCGAGGAAGTTGCCGACGACGCGCAAGCAGAAGCCGCACCCATCGTGGTGTCGGGAACGATCAACTCGATCGATACCGAAAACGCGAAGGCTACAATCACCCATGGCCCCATTGCCGAAATCGGCATGCCTGGCATGACCATGGCATTCGCGGTGGAAGAGACCCTGGATCTGGATGCCCTGCCAGTCGGCACGGAAACCACGCTCACCTTTTCAAGGCCGGACGGAATGACGATGGTCCTGGCAAAGGCAGAGCCGGTTACCCCGCCGATGGAAGTCCGCGGCACCATCAATGCACTTGATCAGGATGCAGGCACGGCCAACATCACTCACGGACCGATGGCAGAGATAGGCATGCCGGGCATGACCATGGATTTTGCCGTTGATCAGGCCGTTGCCGTTGGTGATTTGCCACTGGATCAGGAGGTAACACTTTTGCTCCAGCGCAATCCGGATTTCTCGATGACATTGGTCGGCGTCCGGCGTGAGGAGGGCTTGTGATGATTGCCGCAATCATTCGCGCTTCCATCGCCAACCGGGTGATCATGCTGGCAATCGCCGCCATGATTGCCGTCGCCGGTATCTGGGCAATCCGCGAAACGCCTGTCGATGCAATCCCGGACCTTTCGGACGTTCAGGTCATCGTGCGCACGCCCTACGCCGGCCAGGCGCCTCAGGTGGTGGAGGACCAGGTCACATTCCCTATCGCCACGGCGATGCTTGCCGTGCCAGGTGCCAGTGATGTGCGTGGTTTTTCCTTCTTTGGCGATAGCTACGTCTACATCGTTTTCGAGGACGGCACCGATCTTTACTGGGCCAGAACCCGTGTTCTGGAATACCTCGGTCAGATTGCTGCAAACCTGCCTGAAGATGTTTCACCACAGCTTGGTCCGGATGCGACGGGTGTCGGCTGGATTTATCAGTACGCCCTGATAGACCGCACCGGCAACCATGACCTTGCCCAACTGCGTGCCCTTCAGGACTGGTTCCTGAAATACGAACTTCAGACCGTCGACGGCGTGTCGGAAGTCGCCACGATCGGCGGCATGGTGAAGCAATACCAGGTGGTCGTGGATCCCAACAAACTCAGGGCCTACGACATAACGCTGGCGCAGATCCGAGGCGCCATCCAGGCCGCGAACCGGGAAACCGGCGGCAGCGTGATCGAGATGGGCGAAGCCGAATTCATGGTGCGCTCGACCGGTTACGTCGATGAGCTTGCCGATCTTGCCAAGGCACCGTTGATGGTCAACGACCGCGGTGCGCCGCTGACCCTTGGAGACGTTGCCGACATTCGCCTCGGGCCGGAAATGCGCCGTGGTGTCGGTGAATTCGGCGGCGAAGGCGATGCAGTCGGCGGGGTTGTGATCCTGCGCTGGGGCGGCAATGCGCTGGCAGCCATCAAGGCAGTCGAAGCACGGATCGGCGAACTGCGCAGCAGCCTGCCCGAAGGAGTGGAGATCGTCACGACCTACGACCGCTCCGGCGTTATCGAACGTGCGATCGACAATCTTCAGACAAAGCTGACCGAAGAATTCATCGTTGTCGTTCTGGTCTGTGCGGCGTTCCTTCTACACTTGCGCTCGTCGCTCGTCATCCTGTTTTCCCTGCCTCTCGGCATTGCGGCTGCCTTCATCATCATGAAGCTGCAGGGCGTGAATGCGAACATCATGTCGCTTGGCGGCATCGCCATCGCCATCGGCGCGATGGTGGATGCGGCGATCGTCATGATCGAGGCGATGCACCGTCGGTTGGAGCATGAAAAACTGACTGCGGAGAACCGCTGGCGGATCGTGGGGGAATGTGCCTCGGAAGTGGGCCCTGCCCTCTTCTTCTCCCTGGCGATCATCACCGTCAGCTTCCTGCCGGTGTTCGTTCTGGAAAGCCAGGAAGGCAGGCTCTTCAAGCCGTTGGCCTTCACCAAGACCTACGCCATGGCGGCCGCGGCCATACTCTCCATCACGCTGGTTCCGGTGCTGATGGGGTACTTTGTCCGCGGGCGAATTCTTGCGGAGAACAAGAACCCGCTCAACCGGATTGTCATCTGGCTCTACCGCCCCTTTCTGGATGCAGCCGTTGCCTGGCCCTGGGCAACGACCATTCTGGCGGGTGTCCTGGTCGCCTCCATGTGGTGGCCCCTTCAGAGGATCGGCACGGAATTCATGCCAGCCCTTAACGAAGGTGACTTCCTTTACATGCCGACGCTTTATCCCGGCGTTTCCATCGGCAAGGCGCGTGAGGTTCTTCAGCAGTCCGACCGCCTTATCGCCACCGTACCGGAAGTAAAGACGGTCCACGGCAAGCTGGGCCGTGCCGATACGGCGACAGACCCTGCCCCGCTGACGATGATCGAGACGACCATCCAGCTGAAGCCGCGTGCCGAGTGGCGGGAGGGCATGACGATGGACCGGATCCGGGATGAGCTGGATCAGGCCGTCCAGATACCGGGCGTCACCAACGTGTGGATCCAGCCGATCAAGAACCGCATCGACATGCTGGCAACCGGCATCAAGACCCCCGTCGGAGTCAAGATCACCGGGGCCGATCTTGGCGTCATCGAGAAGATCGGCATTGAAGTCGAAAACGCGGTCGCAGGAATTGATGGCACGGCATCGGCCTACGCCGAGCGGCCCGTCGGGGGACGCTTCATCGAGATCGACGTCGACCGGGAGGCGGCTGCCCGCTTCATGATGAGCGTGCGGGACATCCAGGACGTCGTGCAGACCGCGATTGGCGGCATGCAGGTGTCGGAGTCCGTCGAAGGTCTGGAGCGCTTTCCCATCAACCTCCGCTATCCGCAGGACTGGCGCAACAGCCCCGAGCGCTTGCGGGAACTTCCGGTGGTCACGCCGTCCGGTGCCCATATTCCGCTCGGTGCCCTGGCAGAGGTCAGCGTTGTCGACGGACCGGGCATGATCCGGTCTGAAAACGCCCGGCGCACCGGGTTCGTCTTCATCGACATCACCGGCCGGGATCTGGGCGGCTACGTTGATGAAGCGCGCAGGACGGTTGCGGAGAAGGTGCAACTGCCTCCCGGCTATTCGATCGCCTGGTCGGGCCAGTATGAGTACATCGAACGCATGCAGGAACGCCTGAAGCTGGTAGCTCCGGCAACCTTGCTGATCATCACGCTCATGCTGTTCATGGCGTTCAATCGGGTCATTGAAGTCGGCATCATCCTTGCCGCCCTTCCCGTGGCACTGGCCGGAGGTGTGTGGTTCCTCTGGTACCTGGATTTCGACATGTCGGTCGCGGTGATCGTCGGCTTCATCGCCCTTGCCGGCGTTGCGGTCGAGACAGCCATCGTGATGCTGCTCTACCTCAACCTGGCCTGGGAAAAACGCAAGAAGCTTGCGGCCGCCGAGGCCCGCTCCCTGACGGTTGTCGACGTCGAGGAAGTGGTTTTCGAAGGTGCGCTTTTGCGCGTGCGGCCAAAGGTGATGACCGTTGCGACGATCTTTGCCGGGCTGATCCCGATCATGTACGGCGACGGCACGGGCTCGGAAATCATGCAGCGGATCGCAGCCCCCATGGTTGGTGGCATGGCAACCGCCACCCTTCTGACCCTCTTCGTCATTCCCGCCATTTTCACGATCTGGAAGCGGCTTGCTCTCTCGCGGGTCAACCGTGAGCTGAGCACAGCCACCCCGGACATCAAAGGTGCGGTGCAGCCGGCCGAATGATTTTGCAACTCACAAACAAACCCCAAGAAAGGCAACTGAAATGAAGACCCTCATCCTCGCAGCATTCCTGTCCATGGCGGCCACTCCGGTCGTCCTTGCCCAGTCGTCGCATAGCGGCATGGATCATTCCAACATGCCCATGACCGCCGAACAGATGGACGGCGCGGTCCACGCCAATGCCGTCGTCAACTCCATCGGCGGTGGGACTGCAAACGTCAGCCACGATCCGATTCCGGAAATCGGCTGGCCGGCCATGACGATGGATCTGCCCCTTCTGGAAGGCGCACAGATGTCGGATGACCTCACCCCGGGCGACAGCGTGATCCTGATGCTGGTGAAAGGCGACGACGGCATGTATGCCATCGGCGGAATGATGCCGAAGTAAGATTTCGGACAAAACACTTCCGACAATGGTTGCGGCCCGTGGCACCTGTCTCACGAGGTCGTAGCCATTGCCGACCTTCATCTATTCTGCCGTTTCGCCCCCTCTCTCATACTGCGCAGGTTCAACCAAAATTGGTTCGCACTCAGCGTTCCTAATCACTGATAGCCATCTTTGTGTTGACATGAAACTAAGTTCCAAAATATATCCATGGTGGAGATTGGAAGCTGAATTTGCGCTTTGGGAGGGAACATGGTGCGGCGCTCCGTACAAAAAATCGAAGCAGCTGGAGAGGAATCCGCAACCCAGCCGGGGATGCAGGCACTCACGCGCGGGCTGAGAGTTCTGGACTTTATCGCGGAAGCCTCGACGCCTGTCCGGTTCATGACCCTGCTTGATGGAACAGGATTTCCAAAAGGCACGCTTCACCGCCTTCTGCAAACGTTGATCGATGAGCGTTACCTCATTCTGGACGAATGGAACCAGACCTACCGGCTAGGCTCTCGTCCGTTTCAGCTCGCGCACAGGGCCTGGGATCAATTCGATCTGCGCGGTGCCGCGCTGCCGGAGCTGGAACGCCTGACGTCGCTCGCCAATGAGGCCACCCGCCTCGGACGGCTTGACGGCAACAAGGTTCTTTACATCGACCAGCGGGATCCTGAACAGCAAGTGCGCATCTCCAACGGCATTGGCGCCCGTTCAGCCATCCATGCCACCGCGCTTGGAAAAGCGATGGCAGCTCATCTTTCTCACTCGGAACGCTACCGCCTGGTGATGGACGGCGAGCTTGAGGCTTTCACCGATCAAACGATTGTTTCAAACGGTGACCTGGATCAGCAGCTGAACATCATCAAGGCACGCGGTTATGCGGTCTCCATCGGCGAGCAGTTCGAAGACATCAGTGCTGTTGCGGCTCCGATTCTGGATCACCGTGCAAGGCCGATCGGAGCAATCGGCGTTGTCGGTCCCAGCTACCGGCTTTCGACCGAGCGGCTGCACACGCTCGGCCGGGAGGTGATCGAAGCGGCGCGCAGAATCTCTGGAAATGTCGGGGAACTTGCGATGTCGATCTCGGTGGCGCCAAAGCCGCTCGGAGCGGTGCAAGATAACGTCAGCTGCGCCATTCCGGGCGAGGATTTTCTAGGCGAAGGTCCTTTCTGGTCGCCGGAAACCGGCAAGCTTCACTGGGTGGATATCCTCGCGCCGGCCGTTGTGACCGGCGACCCTGCCACAGGCGAACGCAGCACGCGTCCCCTGCCGGAGTTGGTCGGGGTGGCCATTCCGAAAAAGAGTGGCGGCTTTGTCTGCGCGACCGAAAACGGCATCAAGACAATCAGCTCCAACGGCCAGATTGAAACGCTGGCGGAGCCGGAGAAGGACCACACGGGCAATCGGTTCAACGACGGCAAATGCGATGCGAAAGGGCGGCTTTGGGTTGGCTCGCTCGCCATTACGACCGAACCCGGCAAGGGAATGTTGTGGCGGGTCGAGCCGAATGGCGCGGCCGTGAAAATGGACGAAAACTTCCACGTGTCGAACGGCCTTGGCTGGAGCCCCGACAACAAGACCTTCTACTTTACCGATTCCGGTTGTCGGACCATCTGGGCCTACGATTTCGACCTCGAGGAAGGCACCATCTCGAACCGCAGGGCATTTGTCGAAGTCGCGGAAGGCGATGGTGTGCCCGATGGTCTGTGCGTCGATGAGGACGGCTATCTCTGGGTCGCGATGTGGGATGGCTGGTGCATCCGCCGGTATGCGCCCGACGGCACATTGGCAAGCTCGTTTCCCGTGCCGGTGCCCCGCCCCACAAGCTGTGCCTTCGGCGGCGAGGACATGTCGACACTTTACGTGACCACCGCCCGTATCCGTCTGTCGGCACAGCAGCTCGTCGAAGCTCCGCTCTCCGGATGCGTTCTGGCGATCGAGACAAATGCGAAGGGGCTCGCCGGCAACATCTTTGCCGGCTGAACGCACCCCGGGAACTTGGTGAGGAAAAATGGCCGATCTTAAAATCGAAGGGCTGTGCAAGCGCTACGGCCAGGTGGAGGTTTTGAAAAACATCGACCTGGACATAAAGGACGGGGAATTCGTCGTGTTTGTCGGACCGTCCGGCTGCGGAAAGTCCACGTTGCTGCGCATGATCTGTGGTCTTGATGAAGTTTCCGCCGGTCAGCTTCTGATCGACGGTGAAAAGGTCAATGACGTGCCGTCGTCCAAGCGCGGCATTGCCATGGTGTTCCAGTCTTATGCGCTCTATCCGCACATGAATGTAGCGCAGAACATGGGCTACGCGCTGAGGCTTGCCGGTGAAGACAAAGCCCTCATCACAGCGCGGGTGAAGCAGGCCGCGGAAATCCTGAAAATCGATCATCTTCTGGACCGTAAGCCGCGTCAGCTTTCCGGCGGGCAGCGCCAGCGTGTGGCCATCGGACGCGCGATTGTGCGTGAGCCCAAGATTTTCCTTTTCGACGAGCCCCTGTCCAATCTGGACGCCGCATTGCGCGTGGACATGCGGATGGAATTCGCGCGGCTCAAGGAGCGACTGGGCACGACGATGATCTACGTCACGCACGATCAGGTCGAAGCCATGACGCTGGCCGACAAGATCGTGGTGTTGCAGGACGGTGTCGTCGAGCAGGTCGGCAGCCCGATTGACCTTTATGAACGACCCGTCAACCGGTTTGTGGCCGGGTTCATCGGCTCGCCGAAAATGAACTTCGTGCCGGTGAAGCCGGGACCGGACGGATATGTGCTGCCGGGTGGCTTGCTGAAGGTTTCGGCGGAAGCCGGCAACGTAAGCGAAATCGGCATCCGGCCCGAGCATTTGCGCCTTGGAACGGATGGCGATGGCGTCTTTACCGGAACAGTCGAGACCACGGAGCATCTCGGTTCGGATACCTTTGCAATCGTTCAGCTTGAGGGTCAGCCCCGCCCGATCATGGTGCGGCTGCCGGGCGAGCGGCGGTTGGATCACCGCTCCCAAGTTTCGGTGACCTTCGATCTGTCCTCCGTCTATGCGTTCGATCAGGCCGGCAAGAGCGTTGCGCTGACGAACGAGCGGGCGGATGCGGCATGACGCTGGAACCATCCGATCATGAGGAATTGCGGCCAATCCCGATCGAGGCGGCACACTATCCGAGCCTGAGTGGGAAAGGTGTTCTGATAACCGGGGGTGGATCCGGCATCGGCATGTACCTGGTCGAGGCCTTCTGTGCGCAGGGAGCCAGGGTCGGTTTCATCGATTTCAACGCGGAAGCAAGCGCCCGCGTGGCGGACGTCTGCGAACAGGAGACCGGAAACAGGCCGCAGTTCCGGATTGCCGATCTTACGGACATAGGCCAGTTGAAAGCGGCCGTTGCCGGGCTTCGCGAAAGCCTCGGGCCCCTGACGGTTCTCGTCAACAATGCAGGTAACGATGACAGATTGCCTGTCGAGGACATTACCCCGGAGTATTGGGACGAGCGCTTCAACACCAATCTCAGGCATCAGTTCTTTACGGCGCAATCTGTTCTTCCGGATATGGCGGAAGGTGGTGCCATCATCAACATGGGCTCCAACAGCTGGATGCAGGGTGTTGCGACCCTCATCTGCTACACGACCGCAAAATCTGCAGTTCAGGGACTGACGAAATGTCTAGCGCGGGAACTCGGGCCACGAAAGATCCGGGTGAACTCGATTGCCCCCGGCTGGATCCTGACCGATCGGCAAGTCACCCGGGCGAAAAAGGTCTTTCAGGACAAGTTCGATGACTACCTCGCCAAGCAGTGCCTGAAGGAATTTCTGCTGCCGCCGGACGTTGCCCGCATGGCGCTGTTTCTGGCAGCTGACGACAGCCGGATGATCACCGGCCAGACCTTTGTCGTCGATGGTGGCGTCGTCTGACGAATTACTTTTGAAACTAAGTTTCAACTCACTTGCGGAGATGGATCGGCTCTGCTAGCCTTAAAATTGAAACTTGGTTTCAAACTTTTCACGGGAGGAAATGATGAGGAAGCTGAAGCAGGTTCTGATGGCGGGTTTCGCCGCTGCGATGGTGTCGTCCTCGGTTGGTCAGGCGCTGGCCGACGAGGTCGATTTCATGAGCTGGACAGTTGCGGAAGAGACCGGCAAGGAAATCGTGGGCAAGATGGCTGCCGGTTTTGAGGAGAATACCGGCAACAAGGTCGAGTTTCAGGGATATGCCTGGGGCGAGATGAACAAGAATTACATCTTGCGGGCCCGTTCCAACACGCTGCCTGATGTCGGCCAGTCGCAAGGTCGCCTGCTGCCGGTCATCGGCAACATCGATCAGCTTCAGGACTTCAACGAAGTCATCGGCCGCGAAGAGTTGCTGAACATCTTCGACGAAGGCTTCCTCTCCATGGGCGAAGTCAACGGCAAGCAGGTCGCGCTGCCCTGGATCACCGGCACCATCGGCATGGTCGCCAATCTAGAAGTTCTCGAAAAAGCCGGCATCAGCGAAGTGCCGACAACAGTCGAAGAATTCAAGGCAGCCCTGGAACAGGTGCGTGACGAGGTGCCGAACTCCGTTCCGCTTGGCCTTGCCACGAAGAACAACAACTCCATTCTTCTCGACTACATGACTTGGGTCTGGATCTTCGGCGGCGATCCGCTGACGGCGGACGGCAAGCCGGCCGTCAATTCTCCTGAAGCGGTGGCTGCGCTGGAATTCATGGCAGATGCGGTCAAGAACCGTCTCGCCGCCCCCGAAATCGACCGGCCAGACGCGCGCCGTCTGTTCGCCCACGGTGCGACAGCCTTCTACATCGACGCACCGCAAGCACTTTCCTTCGCCCGCAAACTGTCTGGTAGAGGCGAGGAAATCGACGCCGTCGTCAAACCGGTCAAGGCGCCGGTCCTGAAGGAAGGCGATACGCCTGTATCCATGCAGTGGGGCCACGTCCTGGTCCTGTTCGGTGACGAGAACGGCAAACCCGACAGCGCGGCAGTGGAATGGATCAAGTATCTGCTGTCCACGGATGTCCTTGTGCCTTATGCGACCGATCAGAGCGTCCTGCCCGCCACCAAGGCCGGCATCGCTTCGGAAGCCGTGAAATCGAATACATATCTGGCGGATTGGGCTGCTTCAGCCGTGTCTCCACGGCGTAACTCGATCGCCTCCCTGGAAAACGGTGCCCAGATCTCGGACATCATCGGCGCCGAGGTGCAGGCAGCGGTTCTTGGCATGAAGTCCCCGCAACAGGCGGCCGACGACATGCAGAGCAAACTCGAAGCGGCCATGTAAGGACCGCTCGTCCCCCCAACTTCCGGTCCCGGTTTCCGGGGCCGGTCTTTCCGGCCGGGCGGCAGTTCTGGCCACCCGTTCAAGAAGCGAGTTGAATCCCATGTCTGTTGCAGACCTGTCAGGATCACGGCTGACCGATGCCCCGGTTTCAGCCCATGCCCGAAGAGGTGGCCTGAAAGCCGGCGAAGGCCGGTTCGGTGTCCTTCTTCTGGTGCCGGCCCTCTGTGCATTCGGGCTGGTTGTCATGTGGCCGTTTCTGCAGGCCCTCGCTTATTCGTTCTTTGAATACACGCTTTACACACCCGAGCCCGTCTGGGTCGGAATTGCGAATTTTCAAAAGGTCCTGAGCGACCCGGGCTTCTGGGAGTCGCTCACCGTCACGGCAATCTATGTGGTGCTGACCACCTTCTTTTCGATCGTTCTCGGCTTCGCCTGGGCCCTGATCCTGAACGAACCTTTCCGGGGGCGCGACGTCATGCGCTCCATTTCACTGCTTCCGTGGATCATGCCTTCCGTCGTGACGGCGTTCCTGTGGGGCTGGATCTTCAATTCCAGATACGGGCTGCTCAATTACGCCGCGATGAGCGCCGATCTGATCGACTATCCGCAAGCCTGGCTGTCGACACCCAGTGGTGCCATGGCAGCCGTCATCGTCACCAAGGTCTGGTTGTCAATTCCATTGTTCATGGCGTTCTTTCTTGCGGGCCTGTCGAGCATGGACCGCCAGCAGATCGAGGCCGCACGCGTGGATGGCGCCGGCAATTTCTCGGTCCTCAAGGACCATATCATCCCCCATTTGCGCCCTGTCCTCCTGGTCGTGATCGTGCTGGCCATGATCGGCAACCTTCAGCAGTTCGACACGATCTGGGCGCTGACCGGCGGTGGACCCGTTCGGGCGACAACCGTGCTGTCCGTCGAGGTTTACCGCCGGGCCTTTGAACAATGGGATATCGGGATGGCAGCAACGGTCGGCGTCCTGTGGGTCGCAACCATCCTGCCCCCTGCCTACTTCTACCTGCGCCAGCTCATGAAGGGAGCCGACTGATGCTTGACCTCTCGTCCTGGCAGGCCAAGACAATCTTTGCCGTCTGCACGCTCCTGATCGGCTGTTTCCTGTTCTTTCCGGTCTACTGGCTGTTCATTTCGTCGCTGAAAGTCGATGCCGAACTTTATGCTCTCGAACCGACCTTCTATCCGCATGTCCTGACGCTGGAGCATTTCAGGAAGGCGCTGTTCGAAGCCGGCCTTGGCCTGCAGCTCACCAATTCTCTGATCGTGTCGCTGTCTTCGGCGGCTATCAATGCAACGCTTGCGGTCTATGCCGGATATTCCTTTGCGAAGTACCGTTACTTCGGGCGCCGGCCGGTTATGCTGTTCATGTTGTCGGCGCAGATGTTCCCCTTCGGCCTGCTGCTCATCACCATCTATCCGATGTTCACCGACTTTGGCCTGATCGACACCCGCTTCGGTCTGATGATCAGCTACATCGTCTTTGCCCTGCCGGTAGCCACCTACATGCTCTACAGCTATTTCAGCCAGGTGCCGAACGAACTGATCGAGGCAGCGCGGGCGGATGGTGCGAGCGACCTTCGGATCTTCCATACGATCGTTCTGCCGATCTCGCTTCCGCCGATCATAACGGTCTTCCTCTACAGCTTCATGTGGAGCTGGAACGACCTTCTCTATTCCCTGACCCTGATCGTTTCCGACGACAAGCGCACAATCGGTCCGGGCCTTCTTCTGAACTATCTCAACGAAACCAACTCTGACTGGGGCGGAGCCATGGCCGCGTCCCTGATGGCCGCCTGTCCGGTCGTCATCGGCTTCATGCTGCTGCAGCGCTTCTTCATTCAGGGTGTCACCGCAGGAGCCGTCAAATGATCCTCAAGGGAACCTACCCTGTTCTATGCACGCCATTCAAAGACGATGGCGTCATTTCGGACACCGATTTTGACCGGCTGATCGACTATGTCGTCGCGTGTGGTGCGGATGGATGTGTTTATCCGGGTGTCGCCAGTGAGGTGGACACACTGTCGGCCGAAGAACGCGCGGCAATGATTGCCCGCCTCGGCGAACGCCTCGCCGGTCGCATTCCGTTTGTCGTCGGTGCGTCGGCGGCGACACCTGAGGAAGTGCTGGAGCATATCAAGACCGGTGCAGCCGCCGGTGCGTCTGCCGCGATGGTGATGGCGCCGGGAGCCCTCGGCCAGGATGTTGCCGCACAGTCAGCCTTCTTCAACGAGATTGCCGCCGCCTCGCCGATTCCGATCATGCTGCAGAATGCACCGGTGCCGATTGGCGCTGGCCTGTCGCCGGAAAGCGTTTCGGCGATCATTCGCGACATTGCGAACGTTCTGTATGTCAAGGAAGAGACCATGCCCTGCGGGCAGAACCTTTCCCGGATTTCCAAAGCCTGCGGCGACACGATCCTTGGTGTCTTCGGAGGGGCTGGCGGCCGGTATATCACCGACGAACTCGCCCGCGGTTCACTGGGCACCATGCCGGCAGCCGAGTTTACCGACCTGCATGTGAAGCTCGTCAATGCATGGCTGGACGGTCAGGAAACCGAAGCCCGGCGCCTCTTCATGGTGATGATGCCGGCGCTTAATTTCCAGGCCATCTTCCGCATGCAGATGACAAAGGAAACGCTGCGCCAGCGGGGTGTGCTGGAGCATACGTTCGTTCGCGGCAAAGGCCTGCGCATGGATCAGGGCGACCGCAACGAACTGGCTGCTCTTCTGGGGCAATTGACCGGAGAACTGTCGAAATATCCACTGACCACTCTTCAGGCCGCCGAGTAGGAGAAGCCGAAACATGTCCACTGCTCCACGCGACGCGATCCAGAAACTGGAGTGTTTCATTGTCCGCGTCCCACGCGACGTGCCCTACCTCGGCCCGTTGCGCGATGGCGAATTCATCAATGAAAAGGGCTACCTGATCCGCAAGGGTAACCGGTCAATCTATCCGTCGACAGACCAGACGGTGGTGCTCAAGGTAACCGCGGAAAGCGGCCGGATCGGATGGGGGGAAACCTATGGCATCGCAGCGCCGGAAGCGGTCAAGGCGATTGTCGACAACCTGCTGGCTCCGGTCATTGTCGGCCGGGATGTTTCCGCACCTGCCGTGATCCATGACGATCTTTACGACCTCATGCGCGTGCGCGGGTTCTTCGGCGGATATTTTGTCGATGCGCTTGCCGGTGTCGATATTGCGCTTTGGGATCTCTATGGTCGGATAACGGGACTTTCCGTCTCACAGCTGCTCGGCGGCCGCCGGCAGGAAACGCTTCCGGCCTATGTCTCTGGCCTGCCACGCGCAACCTTGCAGGAACGCTGTGATCTTGCGGTCGAATGGGTGAACAAGGGCTTCAAGGCAATCAAGTTCGCCGGCGCCGTCGCGGACGACGGTATGGTGAAGGAAATGGCCGCTCTCCGGGAGGCCATTGGACCCGGTGTCGACCTGATGGTCGACATGCACTGGAAGCATGAGGCGGCGGAAGCCGTTTCCATAATCCGCAAGCTGGAAGCGCACGGACTTTATTTTGCCGAGGCGCCGGTTCAGTCGGAAGACATGACCGGCCAGGTCCGTGTCGCCAACTCGATTGGCGTGCCACTTGCGCTCGGCGAAGAACTGCGCACCGCCTATGAATATCGCCCGCGCTTCGAGGCCCGGGCGATGAGCATCGTCCAACCGGAAATGGGTCATACCGGCATCACAGAATTTGCCCGCATCGGCATGATGGCCCAGGCCTTCCACATGAAGATCATTCCGCATGCTGCGATCTCGATCGGGATCTTCATGGCGGCCAGCCTGCAGGCAAGTGCCGTGTTCCTGGGCCTGCCCTATCACGAGTACCAGCATTCGATCTTCGACCGGAACCTGATGTTCACGAACGGCGACATGGCCTGCGAAAACGGCTTCTACAAGGTGCCCACAGGACCGGGCATTGGCGTCGAGCCGAGCGAAGCCTTGCTCGCCATGCTGGAGGACGCTTGAGATGCACGGTTGGCATGGCATCTATCCCGTTCTCTATGCCTTCTGGGATGACCAGGGCAGGCTTGACCGGAATGCGATGGCCAGGCAGGTGGAGTTCTGCCTTCAGTCAGGTGCGCATGGCATCACCGTTCTCGGCCTCGTGACTGAAACACACAAGATGGACGTGAACGAGCGGCTTTATCTGGTGGAAATGGTCGGCGAACTGATCGGCGGCCGGCTGCCGTATGCAGTTACCGTCTGCGAACCGTCTATTGAGGGTCAGATCTCCTTTGCCCGGGCTGCCCGGCGCTTTGGGGCCGACTGGGTCATCCTTCAGCCACCCGCCACCAGCGGCACGGGCGCCGAAGCGACCATCGACTTTTTTGCCCGGATCGCCAACGCTCTCGATTTCGACGTCGGCATCCAGAACAACCCGGTGAACCTGGCCGTCAGTCTGTCGGCAGATGACCTGGTCCGGCTATTCGAAATCCAGCCGAACATCAGGATCCTGAAAGGTGAAGGGTTCAGCGTGGATATCGCCCGCGTCATCACCGCCCTGCCCGACGTTGCCGTTTTCGGAGGCCACGGTGGGATCGAGTTTCCTTCGCTATTACGGGCCGGAGGGCGCGGGCTGATCCCTGCTCCCGATTTCCTGAATGCCCAGGTCAACCTATACCGGCTCTGGCGCGAAGGGACGGAAGACGGGCTGAAACAGGCGGAAGCCATTCACCGGGCCATCCTGCCTGCGGTCGTCTTCATGTCGCGCTCGGTGCCGGCCATGCTGTGTTACGGCAAGAGGCTTTTCGCCGAGAAGGCCGGTATTCGCAACATCATGGACCGGGAACCGTCGTTGCAGCCGACACCGTTCGGATTGTCGGAGATGGCAATTCATCTGAACGAGATCGCCCGGGCCGAGCAACTGGGACGCGCCGGCAGGGTGCTGGAGGTTCACGCCAGTGAGTGACACGACGTTTATCGCAGTGGATTGGGGCAGCAGCAATTGCAGGGCCTATTTGTGCGTTGATGGCCGGATCGAGGCCTCCAAGGAGCAGGCGACCGGGGTCAAGAACCTGGCGGCTGACGACTTCGAAGGTGTCTTTGACGCCTTGATCGCCGACTGGCAAGGACGGGTCGAAGACGTCTATCTCACCGGCATGATCACCAGCCGTTCCGGGTGGGTCGAAACACCCTATGCCGTCTGTCCAGCCGGGCTGGTGGATCTCGCCGATGAAGCCATTACCGTCCATCGCAAAGGCCTGGATCTGGTGTTTTTGCCCGGTTTGTGCCAGCGCGGCGAAAGCGCAGACGTCATGCGTGGTGAGGAACTGCAGATCTTTGGTCTGGCTGATGGCATCGGCGAGCAAATTGTGGTGCTGCCCGGCACCCATTCGAAATGGGCCGTTGTGCGCGACGGACGGGCGTGCCGGTTCACCACGATCATGACCGGCGAACTCTTCGATCTGGTGCTCAACCATTCCCTCGCCGGGCGCCTGGCCGACGGTGTCGCTCTGGACCTTCCAGTGTTTGATGCGGCTGTTGCAAAGGCACTTGAGACAGCTCGCCCGATTTCGGATCTTTTTGCAGCCAGATCGCGGGTTCTGATGGATGTGATGCCGCCAACATCCGTGGCGAGCTATCTGTCGGGGCTTCTCATTGGCGCGGAAATCCGTGAAGGCAGAGATACGTTTCCCGAAGCTGGCAAAGGTGTGATCCTTGCCGGAAGCGAAGCGCTGGTTCATCGCTATGCGCGTGCGTTTGAAATCGCTGGAATTCCGGCAAGTCACGCGTCAGGAGAGCCCGTTCTGAATGCGCTTGTCGGCATCCACGCAATGCGGTTGCGCAATCGATCAGGTCACCGTTTCATGACCGCCAAAGCGGATGAAGTTGTCTGAACGCAATAACCAGAAGCCTGCCTCAGCAGTTGCTGGTCGCCACGATATGGTCCAGCAGCTTGTCGAGCCGTTCGTTTCGCGATCCTGAGAGTTCCAGGATTTGCGGGCCGTCTGACAACAGGCCCAGATCGTCCTGTTCGAAGATGGCCTTCAGTCTTCGGTCCACCCTGGCGCGCAATCTGGGCAGCTCGATTGGCCCGGGTATTTCGTCCGGTTCGACAAGGGGAACGAAGATGATGGTATCAAGCGACTTCAGCGCTCGGTCTATCCGGCCCAGAAGCCGGCCCTGTGGTTCCCAGTCAAATCCCTGCCCCGCACTAACGACGTCCAGATAGGCCAGGAAGTCCAGCGGACTGCGGTCGAAGACAACACTCTGACCGGTGGTGATGGCGAGGATTTGCCAGCAACTGTATCCCAGTTGCGCTTCCAGATCTTCAACCGTCGGCCTGGCGGAAAACGCCACACCTTCCTGAACAAGTTGCCAGTAGGGTTCGGAAAGCACTTCGTAACTGGGACTGGCGTCCCTGAAATCGCTTGCGAGCGTTGTCTTGCCGGAGCCGTGTGTTCCAGTTATCGCGATCTGCATTCAGGTCCTGGTTCGGCCTTGATCAAGGCGCCTAACAAAGGCGGGTGTCGGCGTGCTCTTGAGCTCGGCCAAACACCCGGCCGGTTGACGTCAGTCCGTCAGTAAGCCGGCTTCTGCGGAAACCAGTCCGGTCGTCTCGGATCGAGATAGGCCCCTTCGATGCGGTCGACTTCGAAACGGGCAATAGCGTCCAGGTCAATCTCGACACCAAGGCCGGGAGCTTCCGGCACCCGCAGGTGACCATTCTCGATCCTGAACGGTACTTTCAGGATGTCTCCTGATAGATACGGCAGCTCGTTGTCGATCGCCAGGATCATGTTCGGACAGGCCGCTGCAACATGGAGATAGGCAGCCTGACTGAGACCCAGTTCCCCACCACTGTGGAGTGTAACCGGAATGCCGTAGGCCTCGCAAAGGCCGGCAGCCTTCAGGACCTGCTTCAATCCGCCTGCCTGGTGTGGGTCCAGAAGCACCACGTCTGCGGCCCTGTTGGCAACAATATTGGCGACTTCCTGAAGCGTGTAGGCGCTTTCGTCCAGTGCAATCGGGATAGGCTGGCTTTGCCGCAGTTCAGCATGGCCTGCCAGATCCGTCAGTTCCAGAGGCTGCTCGACATAGGCAAGGTCATATGGCTTGAGCATCTCGAGCATCCGCTTGGCGGTGCCGATGGTCCAGGCCCCGTTTACATCTGCGCGGATATGGGCATGTGGGCCCAGTTCCTCCCGGATGGCCTTGACGAGGGCCAGATCCTGTTGCGGATCGAGGCCTATCTTGATCTTGAAGGACCTGTAACCGGCGTCGTAATCGGTACGAGCCAGCTTCGCCAACTCCTCGGGCGAGGAAATGAACAGGTAGCTGGCGATCTCGATATCGGACCGGTACGCCCCGCCCCAGAGGCGGTGCAACGGCAGGCCGGCAATCTTGCCAACCGCATCCCACATGGCCATTTCCGCGGCAGCCGCCGCATAAACCGCCGCACGCTGGTGATGATAATATCCCGCGCCCAGAACGTGCCGGAAAAGCCGTTCGGTGTCGTGCACCGGCCTGTCCAGTAACAGTGGCTTCACGACAGTCTCGAAGACCGCGGGAATGTAATCCAGCAGGCAGATTGTTTCGCCGTAACCCTTGATACCCGATGCGGTTTCAACCTCCACCAGCATCCGGGTCACGCGCGAGCGCACACCCGTCGCCCACAGGATCGGGTTCTTGAGCGGGACACCGACCAGCCAATGGCGAACGGCAACAATTCTCGCGCCTTCGTCTGCGGCCAGAGCAGACATATGGTCTTTGTCCTTAAAATCCGCGTTCGTCGTCATTTGAATACTCATAGTTCCAACCGCTGTTTTGAAGCTGCATCAAACAGATGAGCCCTGCCGGGGTCCGGCGTTACGAAAAGGCCCTCTCCCGGGGTGAAGCGCTTTTCTCCGGGCAGGGAAATTGAAATCAGTTCACCCCCGAGCCAGCCGGATACCTCCGTCTCGTCGCCTGTGGGCTCGACGACGTCGACGGTCATTCGGCAAGCCTGGGGATGATGCTGGTCACACAGGTTGAAATGCCTGGGGCGGACACCGAAAACGATGTCCTGTCCGTCGTGCAGCTTGCCCGCATTCGGGAGCGGCAAACGCACATCCGACGCCGATGCGAAGACACCTTCACCGCCCGTCTTTTGAACCTGTCCTCGAATAAAATTCATTGCAGGCGAGCCGATAAAGCCGGCAACGAACATGTTGCGCGGGTTGTTGTAGAGTTCAGCCGGTGTGCCGATTTGCTCGATTCGGCCATCGCGCATCACCACGATACGGTCTGCCATGGTCATGGCCTCGACCTGATCATGCGTGACATAGATGGATGTAGTGCCGAGCTTCTGGTGCAGTTTCTTGATCTCGGTTCGCATCTGAAGTCTCAGCTTTGCATCGAGGTTCGAGAGCGGTTCATCGAAGAGAAAGACCTTCGGGTTACGCACGATGGCACGGCCCATCGCAACCCGTTGCCGTTGCCCGCCGGAGAGCTGTTTCGGATATCTGTCCAGAAGCGTTTCCAGGTTGAGAATTTCCGCTGCGGCCTGGACACGCATCTTGATTTCGTCGCGCGGCCGCTTGGCAAGAAGCAGGCTGAAGCCCATGTTTTCGGCAACGGTCTTGTGCGGGTAAAGCGCGTAGCTCTGAAAGACCATCGCCACGTCGCGATCTTTCGGTGCAACATCATTTACGATGGAGCCGTCGATCATGATGTCGCCGGCGGAAACTTCCTCCAGCCCAGCAACCATGCGCAAAAGGGTCGATTTTCCACATCCTGAAGGGCCGACCAGTACGACAAATTCACCATCCTTGATATCGACTGACACGCCGGACAGGATTTCGGCTTTTCCGAAGAATTTCTGGCAATTTCTGATTTCGACAGTCGCCATTTCTGTTTCTCCCTGGATCCAGACCCTTCAGTCGGCGTCGATTGAAGGATCGGAAATGGATTGATCTTGAGATGCTTGAACACGTTGTCGGTGAAAGAGGCTCTAGCCTTTGACCGCACCGGCCGTGATGCCGGCGACAAGGTGTCGTTCAAGCAAGCTGAAGATGATGAGGACGGGCACGACAGCGATGACGGCTGCTGCCATGAGTTCGTTCCACTCGACCTGATATTCCCCCATCAGGGTCGCGATCCCGACAGGCAGCAGATACATGTCCGGTTCCGTGACAAGTACCAGCGCCCAGATGAATGCGTTCCAGGCCGTGAGGAAGGTGAACATGGCAACGGCCGCGATCCCCGTCTTTGCCAGCGGCAGCACGATCCTGACGAACGCCTGCAGACGGTTGGCCCCGTCCATCATGGCAGCCTCGTCTATCTCCTTCGGGATCTGGCGAAAGAAACCGACCAGCATCCACGTCGCAAGCGGAAGCGCAAAGGAAGTGTAGACGGCAATCAGCGCGGCATAGGTGTCGAGCATGCCGACATCCGAGATGAGCTTGAAATAGGGCACCACCAGCAGCGCTTCCGGCAGCATCTTCACGAACAGGAGTGCGATGATCACCAGAGGTTCGATCCGCATCCTGAACCGCGTGATGCCGTAGGCGGCAAGTGTTGCCAGAGCGAGTGCCAGAACGGTTGTTCCGGTTGCAACGACAAGGCTGTTCACGAAGTAGCGGAGGATAGGCCGGGTCTCCAGAACGCTGACGTAAGCATCGAAAGACCAGTTCCAGGAATAGAAGGTCGGCGGATCCAGAAAAATCTCGGATGCCGGCTTCAGTGACGTGTTCACCATCCAGTAGAGCGGGAAAAGCATCACCACCAACGGGACAATCAGCACCAGATATCGGAGCACATGTTCAAGGCGAATTGCAGACCGCATTGTCACGCTCCCCCCTTATCTTTTTCCGGTTTGACAATGTAGAGGTAGAGAACCGACAGGGTCAGGACGATGCCGAGGAGCAGTATGCCGATCGCCGATGCCCGGCCGAGGCGGTTGGCTTCAAAAGCGGTGTTGTAAATCATGACCGGCAGTACCTCGGTGCTGCCTGCCGGGCCTCCTCCCGTCATCACGGCGATCACGTCGAAATGCCGGACCGTGTAGATCGTATCGAGCGTCGCGGCGACGATGAGCAGATACCTAAGGTTCGGAAGGGTTACGTGCCTGAACTGCTGCCAGGCGTTGGCGCCATCAAGTGCAGCCGCCTCATATTGGTCTCGCGGGATGCCCTGGAGACCGGCAAGAAGCAGCAGCATGACAAAGGGCATGCCCCGCCAGAAATCGACCGTAATCACCGACACCAGCGCCAGCACGGGATCCGCGAGCCAAAGGGCTGTTTCACGGATGAGCCCCGCGCTTTCCAGAATGTAGTTGATCACGCCGAACTGTGGTTCGAGCAACCAGACCCAGATGACCGAGCCGATGGAAGGGGCAACGATCCAGGGCATCAGGAAGCCAAGCCTCAGAAGCGTTCTGCCGTAGGTGATGGAATTCAGCCCCAGCGCCAGCAGCATTCCGACACTTACGTGGAGAAACACACAAGCCACCGTAAAAACGGCCGATACACTCAAGCTGTGCCAGAAATCGCTGTTCTGGAGGATGTAGGCATAATTGTCGAAACCGACGAAGGAAGACCGAAGTCCGCGGGTTCGATGAAGCGATGTCCAGAAGGCCTGGATCAACGGTGTTGCTATCAAAAGGGACAGCGTAACGATTGCCGGCCCCAGGCACAGGTATCCATACCAGCGCTCTCGCCTGAGGCCGGATGCCCGCCATATGTCGCGTTTCCCGGGCGTTTTGACCGCGTCTTGGAAAGCTGTGTCTACAGTCGTCATGATAGTTTCCTGGGACCGGGTTTGATCAGAGGTCGTTCAGCTTGGCTGTTACGGTCTTATCGAGTTCCTGCAGGATTTCAGTCAGGCGCTCGGGTTCCAGAAGAGCTTCCTGAAGGGCCTGCACGACGTCCTTGCCGGCGACATCTGCCCATACGGGTGTCGGCGCCGGAATTGTTTTTGCCACCGCCCCGATCTCCAGGAATTTGGCAACGACGGGGTCGTTCTTGATTTCCGGCTGCTCTGCGACGTCCGTGCGAAGCGGCATGTAGTTGGCTTCCAGCATGGCACGTGTCTGCCACTTCGGGCTGACGATATGTTGCAGGAACTTCCAGGCCTGTTCCGGGTGTTCGCAGCTGGAAGAGATCATTTCAGCGGTGATCTTGGCGACGGTGCGTGGCTGATCCGTATTTGCAGGTGGCCAGGCGACCAGCAGCTTGCCTTTCAGGTCCGGATTGTCGTTCAGGACCTTGGCCAGGCCCCAATAGGCGTTGCGCATGGATGCGATCTTGCCCTGGGCAAACAGGGTCGTCTGTTCCGCATAGTTGATCGTTGCGGCACCGGGAGCCGCGACGCCCTTTTCAGCCAGGCCGAGATAGAACTTGATGGCCTCGACGGTTTTCGGATCTTTCGAGAACAGGGATTCCGTATAGTCGTCATTGAAGGCCCGGCCACCATTGGAATAGATCCAGCTCAACAACGTGCGTGTGGTGGTCGTCGTCGGGCCGGCAAGGATGGCTGTTCCCCACTGGTCGTCAGTGGTGAGTTTCTGCATCCACTGTGAATATTCGTCCCAGGTGGTCGGCAGAGACTCAGGGTCCAGACCGGCAGCCTCGACAAGATCCCTGTTGTAAATTTCAGCGTAGATGCCGGCGTAGACCGGCAGCGCATAAAGGCTGCCCTCGAAGGTGACCGCGCTGAGGATATCCTGCGGCCAGACGGACTTGAAATCGTCACCGCTTGCTTCAAAGAACTCGTCAAGTGGATGGAGGTAGCCGTTATAGGCCGCAGTCGTGACGTCGCCACGATAGATGCACGGAGCTTTTCGAGCCTGGGCAGCGGTTGCGAATTTCGTCCAGTCTTCCTTGCGCGCAACAAGGATCGGCTTGATCTTGATGTCCGGGTTTTCGGCCTCGAACTCGGCGATCATTTCTTCCGCCAGCGGCGCGAACTGCTTCTCGCTGAGCGACGTCGATTGCCAGGTGATGGTGACGGGCTCCGCTTGTGACGGCAGGGAGCTCATTGCCGCCAGCATGGTCCCGCAACTGGCTGCCAGCAGCCATTTTCCAGAATTCCTCATCTTTCATCTCCTCCAACTGAAAGCCGATAAACGCCAAGAAATTGAAACGTTTCAATGAATGACTTCAAAAAAACCGCTCAAGGCGGTATTGGCTATTGAAACGTTTCAATAGGTGTAGCATTATCATCCGGTACCGGCAAGAGAGATTCTGGGCAGTGCTAGAGCGATATTTTTAAATGTCTGATTCAAATAAGAAAATTAACATAACAGATGTGTCCAAAGCTGCCGGCGTCTCGGTTGGAACTGTTTCGAACGTTTTGAACAACACCCGATTTGTAAGCGAAGAAAAACGGCAGCTCGTTCTGAAAGCTGCCAGTGATCTCGGGTTCCAGCTGGACAGCACGGCGCAGACCCTCAGGCGCAAAAAAACCCGGACGATCGGGTTCTGTACCACATATGCAACGCCTGCCTTCCTCAGCGCTCTCGCGGAAACCTTCGAAGATGCAGCGGAAAAGCATGGCTTTGACATGGTGATGGCCGTTTCTCACCAGGATCCTGAAAGGGAACTCAGCCGGGTGAAGACCCTCTTGCAGCGCAAGGTTGACGGTCTGGTCCTTCTGCCGACCTGGCAGCCGCAAAAGTCACTCGACCTGATTGCCGGTTCCGATGTTCCGGCCGTGATCATCGAACGTTTGAACGAAGACGATCGCTTCGACTACGTGACAGTCGATCAGAACGACCTGATGCAGCAGATTGTTCGCCAACTTGCAGAACGGGGACGAAAACACATCCTTTTCATCCCCCAGAGAAAGGACCTTATCGTGTCACGGCAAAGAGCTGCGGGCATCGAACAGGCAATTGCGAACAGCAGCAGCGCCATCCGAAGCAGCGTTCTGGAGCGTGGTGAGGATGCTGCCGATTTTGAAGCGCGGTTTCAGAAGGCGCTGCGGTCCTCAACACCACCGGACGCAATTGTCGTCGGCAACAGCTCCGTTGCAATCTGGACCTTGAGAGCGCTGAAGGCGCAAGGCGCGTCCAGCGATCGCGACATTTCCGTGGTTACGCTGGATGACCCGGACTGGGGGGATCTGGTGACCCCACCGATCGGCTGTGTACGCTATCCCGTCAATGCAATCGTGGACAATGCCTGGGACCTGCTCGAAAAGCGCATGCAAAACGTGTCGACCGGGTCCAGCAAGATCGTCGTACCGGCAGAATATCTGTCGCGCTAACGACGTTCGTAGGTCTTGGATCAGCCGTCGAGATCGCGTTCGGACAGAATGCGATCGACCAGTCCCCATTCCAGGGACTCTTCCGGTGTCATGTACCGGTCCCGGTCCATCGCGGCTTCGAATTCCTCGTAGGTTCTGTTGCAATGCTTCGCGTAAAGCCGTGTCATGCGCTCCTTCGTGCGCAGGATTTCTTCCGCATGGATCGCCATGTCCGACGCCTGCCCCTGGAAGCCGCCGGACGGTTGATGGATAAGGATGTTCGCATTGGGCAACACGGCCCTTTCGCCAGGTTCCCCGGCCATGAGCAGAAAAGATCCCATCGACCTGGCAGTGCCCATGCACAGCGTATGAACGGGTGCCCGGATGTAGCGCATCGTGTCGTACATCGCGAAGCCGCTGGTGACCATGCCACCGGGTGAATTGATGTAGAGCTGGATCGGCTTCTTGGGGCTCTCCGCCTCCAGAAAAAGCAACTGTGCGCAGATGAGGGCCGACACCGTGTCATTCACCTCGCCATTGAGAAAGACAATCCGTTCGCGCAGCAATCGCGAATAGATGTCGAAAGAGCGTTCACCGCTGCTGGATTGTTCCACGACCATCGGGACGAGCTTCATCGCTTCGCGCATGGGCGAACTCCTGTATTTCAATGATTTGGGTTGGTCGAAAAGAGCTTATGCGGCCAGCATCATGACCGGCTCGTTGCTGTTTGCTGCCCAGGTATCGCGAGACGCCAGCCGGCCATCGGCAAGGCGTTGCCTGATCGTCAGAAGCGTTCGGTCGCTGCTGATCGGCTGCAGCTGAAACTGCACGACACTTTCCAGAAATGGCGGTGCATCATCGCGCAGTCGGAAAAGGATCTCTTCGTTCGGTATCACGGCAACAGGTTCTGCCTGTGCGAGATCGTGGTCCGGTAGCCATCGCTCCCTGAAAGTGGGGATGGCGATGGCTCGCCAGACCTTTTCCGGTGGCGCCTCCAATTCATATTTCTGAACGATGTCAGCAGTTTCCATCTCCTCTTGCACGGAAGTCGCCAACTCCACATCAGGCGTTTGGTCACTCATTGGTCCATATCCTTCAGCAGGGTTTTCAACGCATCGATGCGGGCTGGCCAATAGGCGCGGTATTTTGCGAGCCAGCCGGCGATAAGGGCCAGTCCATCAGGGTCGACTTCATAGTTCACGAACCTGCCCTGCCGTTCCTGTCGCACAAGCTTTGCCTGACACAGGACAGCGAGATGCTGGGACATTGCCGGTTGGCTTATGTCCATGCCGTTGCGCAGGGAACTTGCGTTCATGCGGCCATCGGCCAGCTTCTCGAAGATTGCGCGCCGCGTCGGATCGGCCAGAGCCTTGAAGATGTCATTTTCCACCATGACCATACATAAGCACAGACTTATGTATGGCGCAACAGCTATTTGATGGATCTTTTCAGGTGGAGAAAATTGCGCGGAGGACACACGTGGTTGTGGTCGACAAGCACAGCTTCAGTTGGCGCTGAGGACGTGATGGCGTTTTGCCTTGTCGTCCTCAGCCCGTTCGTCTGGTCATGGTCGTCACGGCTATCAATCAGTTGCCGATAGGGCTGATCATCTCGTTCATCGCATAGGGCAGAATGCCCCCTGCTGCGTAGATTTCCGCCTCGCGTGCGGTTTCGAGACGGCAGAGCAGCGGGATCTCGCGTGAAGGGCGAGCATCGGCGGAAGAGATCCTCAAATATCCTCTGGCTTTGGGGGCAAGTCCCTTTTCAAAGATGATATCGAAAGTTTCATCGCCTGTAAGGCCCAGTGTTTCCGCAGTGTGTCCGTCGGTCGTTTGAAGCGGCAGCACGCCCATGCCGACGAGGTTGGACCGGTGGATGCGCTCGAAACTGTCGGCAACAACGCATTGTACGCCCAGTATACGGGTTCCCTTTGCCGCCCAGTCGCGGGAGGAGCCATTGCCGTAGTTGCGTCCGGCAATCACGATCTGCGGGACGCCTTCTGCTCGATACCTGCCGGCAGCCTCATGGATCGTACAGGTGTCTCCGCTTGGAAGATGCCGGGTTATCCCACCTTCGGTCCCCGGAACCATCAGGTTGCGAATGCGGATATTGGCGAAGGTGCCCCGCATCATGACGTTGTGGTTTCCGCGTCTCCCGATGTAGGAGCTGAACCGGTTCTCCGGAACGCCAAGCGAAAGAAGATATTGCCCGGCCGCGCTGTTCGCCGGAATGGCGGATCCAGGCGAAATGTGGTCGGTCGTGATATCGTCTCCGAGGATCAACAGCGGGCGGGCATTTTCCAGCCTGTAGGAGCTGATGTTGCGGGCCTCGCCCGTAACGTCATCTAGGAAAGGTGGACGCAGCAGGTAGGTGCTTTGGTTATCCCAGCGAAAGTCTTCGCCTTCGGGCACTGCCAGTGCTTCCCAGAATTCGTCTGCTTCCTGCATCCGGCCGTATTGTTCCCGAAACTGGTCTGCAGTCACCATCGACTGCGTCAGTAGGTCGATTTCCCCAAGGTCCGGCCATAGATCTGCGAGATAGACCGGAGATCCGTCAGTGCGCTTTCCGAGTGGATCGTTCGCGAGATCTATCCGCACGGTGCCGGCCAACGCATAGGCGACAATGAGCGGTGGCGAAGCAAGATAGGCTGCCCGGACCAGAGGGTGTGTTCTGCCTTCGAAATTGCGGTTGCCGGAAAGAACTGCAGTCACGCTGAGGTTCCGGGTGCGAATTTCTTCTTCGATGTCAGCCGCCAGCTGTCCGGACCCGCCGGCACAGGTCATGCAGCCATAACCTGTTACCTGAAATCCGAGACGGTCGAGATCGTCCTGCAACCCGGATTTTGCAAGGTAAGCGGAAACAACGCGCGATCCTGGAGAAAGGGAGGTTTTTACCTTGGGGGCGACCGTCAGTCCCGCCGCTACGGCATTTCGAGCAACGAGCCCGGCAGCAATCATCAGCGAAGGGTTTGACGTATTGGTGCAAGATGTGATGGCGGCGATCACGATATCCCCGTCGGACAATGCGCCGGGGCCGGGTTTTGAAACGTCGGTGCGCGCACCAAGAAAGTCGTCGAAACTGCCGGGAACGTCTTCCAGATCGAGCCTGTCCTGTGGCCGGCGCGGGCCAGCCGCGGACGGCTTGATCCGGTCCAGCTCGATTGTGACCACCTGGGCATATTGTGGCGTATTAGCCCCGTCCGCCCACATCATCTGAGCTTTTGCATAATTTTCTGCAAGCGCGATATCGTGTTCGTCACGTCCGGTCTGGCGCAGATATTCCATGGTTTTGGCGTCGAGCGGCGAGAACCCCATGTTCGCCCCGTATTCCGGTGCCATGTTCCCAAGAGTCGCCCGGTCCGGCACGCTCAGCGAATCCAGCCCGTTGCCATGAAACTCGATGATCTTGCCCACCAGATCGTGCTTGCGCAGTGCCTCTGTTACCGTCAGTACCAGATCCGTGCTTGTGACGCCTGGTTGCAAGGCGCCGGTCAAACGGCATCCCACAACATCCGGGAAAGCCATCGAGATCGGCAAGCCAAGCAAGGCGCCGCCGGCTTCAATGCCGCCGACCCCCCAGCCCATGACACCGAGCCCGTTGATCGTCGGTGTGTGGCTGTCCATGCCGACAAGCGTATCCGGATAGGCCCAGAGCGTGTTTTCGACTTTTGCGCTTCGAACAGGCCTTGCCAAGTATTCGAGATTGACTTGATGGACGATGCCCTTGCCGGGTGAAAACAGCCGAAAATTGCGGAAATTGGCTTCCGCCCACTTCAGGAAAGTATAGCGCTCGGCGTTCAGTTCATATTCGAGGGCGATGTTGCGACGCTCGGCATCCGCGGTTCCGGCAAACTGGGTGACCACGGAGTGGTCCACCACCAGTTCGGCGGGAATCTTCGGGTTCACCTTGCTCGGGTCACCGCCTCTTTCGGCTACTGCTGACCGCATGGCCGTCAGGTCGGCAAGGAGCGGTACACCTGAAGAGTCCGGCATCAGCACCCGGGCAGGAAAGAACTCGATGTCGCCGACGTCTTCACCCCTCGCAACAGCCGCAACCCGTTCGGCAGCATCCTTGGTTCCATCCATATGACGCAAAAGGTTTTCCAGGAGGACTCGCGTCACGAAAGGAAGGCGCTCAATTACCGCGCCGGGTACGGCTTCCTGAAGACGGGCGAGAGACCCATATCGGTATGTCTTGCCGGCGACGGTCAAGTCTGCACCGGTGTTCCAGTCTGATGTCATTTGATTATTCCTGGGTATCGGGAGACAGGGCGGCGCGGCGTGCGTAACGTGACTTCAGGACAGCTGCGACGATCGAAAAGACCATCATCGCGAGCAGCAGCATGGAAATCGGTCGCTCCAGCAGATAGCTGCCGAGATTCCCGCCGGAAATCTGGAGGCTGCGCACCATCTCACCCTCAGCCATCCGTCCCAGAAGCAACCCGATAACCGTTGCCGCCACGGGGTAGGAATGCCGGCGCATCAGCCACCCGAGGCAAGCGAAGACTGCAACGGTCAGAACACCGGCAATCGTGCCCGTCACGCCGAAGCCGCCCCAGGCGCACAGGGCAAGGACCGAGGGGACCAGATACCGAAGCGGCACCTTGATCACCATGCCCAGCAGACGCAGCACCAGCAGGCCGACAATGCCGAGAAGCAGAACCTGAACCAGATTGCCGACAATGATGGCGTAGACCAGATCGCCCTGGTCCCGGATGAAAGCGGGACCACCGACGATGTTGTGGAAAGAGAAGGCCGCCATGAGCACTGCCGTGGCCGCTCCGCCGGGAATGCCAAGCGCCAGAAGCGCCGCCATCGATCCGCCTTCGGAGGATGAATTGGCGGATTCCGCAGCTATCACCCCCTCAGGAAGGCCTGTGCCGAATTCTTCTGTGCGTGATGATGTTCGCCGAACCTCGCCATAGGCAACGAGATTGGCAACGGAAGATCCAACTCCCGGCACTGCACCTATAAGGACGCCGATTGCGCTGCCGCGCAGCAGGACAGAGGGATATTTGAAAGTCGAAAACATTGCACGAATGATCGGTCTGAAGGCGACAGGCGGAACGTCATCCCGTGTGCTCAGCGTCTGTCTTTCCCGTATGCGCAGGAGCTCAGAAGCGGCAAAAATGCCGATCATCGCGGGCACCACCTGTACGCCGTCGAGAAGATACGAACTGCCGAAAGTCGCGCGCAGAACACCTGTCGTGGACATGCCGACCTGGCTCAGAATGAGGCCGAGCATCCCCGCAAGCAGGCCTTTTGCCATGGACGCTCCGCTCAGCGCCGCGATCAATGTGAGACCCCAGGCGATCACCAGGACCATTTCAAGCGGACCAAGCTTCAGAACCACCACGGCGAGCGGCTGGATGAGAAGGAAAAGAACAACGTAGCCAATGAAGGCTCCGATTACCGACGCGCCGAGGCTGAGACCGAGGGCCTCGTTCTGGCGGCCATTGCAGGCCATTGGGTAACCGTCGAACGCGGTTGCCACGGAAGACGACGAGCCCGGAATGTTCATCAGGATGGCCGTGACCCCACCGCCATAAACCCCGCCGGTGAAGATGGAGGTCAGGAACATGATCGACTGGATAAAGTCCATCGTGAAGGTGAGTGGCAGGAAAAGCGCCATCGCCATTGATACCTGAAGACCCGGGACGGCACCGAAGATCAACCCGATGAGCAGACCCGGGATCACAAAGATCCAGGGACCCATGCCGCTGAACATCAGGTCAAGTGCGGATGTAAGTGCGGAGAAGTCGACCATCAGAACACCAGCGTGGGCATGGGGAAGGGAAAAAGTGCGCCAAAGGCACTGGTGACTGTTGCGGTGAAGACCAGGGAAAAGAGCGGTGGCTTCCACAGGGATCGTTCGCCGCAGATCACGATTCCGAGCCAGACGAAGAAGAAGGTCGCGACGTCGAACCCGATGTAGAACATCGATCCGCAAAACCCGCAAAAGAGTGCGAGCAGCAGGATATCCCCTGCCGTCTTGCGCAGGCTCTCGCCCTGATCCTCTTCACGTCCCCACTGGGAGAACACGATGACGCCGACCAGAACAATCGCCAGAAGGCTGGCCGGCGCGAGGATGATCAAGTTGTTGAGAGAGAACTTCGCGGCAATTGCACTGCGGTTCATGGCGAACGTAAGGGCCAGCGCAAGGGCAAGAAAGATCGCGTGGGAAGGGGCTAATCGAATGGACATGGGCGACCTGTGGCTGTCGGATGGCTCAGGAGCGGGACGCCGAGGGGGATCCCCCGGCATCCCTTGATGTTGTCCGAAGTGGCAGATCTCTTATTGATCGGCGGAGAAGCGCTTCAGGATTTCGAAGTTGGACTTGACGATTTCCGTCGTGCGTTCGGGGCCGACCCAGTCCGCTCCGATGTCCTGTTCCTTGAGCAGTGCGACAAAGTCCTCGTCCTGCAGGACTTCTTCATAAGCCGCAACAAAGCGGTCGAAGTCTTCCGGATGCTCGGCAGCGAACTTCGCATTGGCCGCGATGCCGCGAATGGATCCGAGAAGCGGCGTCAACGTTACGCCTTCGTCCTTGAGTGTTTCATTCAGGGTCGGCGCGTCCCAATCTTCCAGTCGGGTTTCGGAGGCAACCGCCAGAGGACGGATGAACTCTGCAACGGGAAGGCTGCCGGATGCGCTGATCACGACCAGATCGACCTGTCCACCGGCAACGGCCGTTCGGGCCGTACCGCCACCTTCATAGGTGACAACGTTGACGGCGTCGTCCGAAAGACCAAAGGCTTCAAGCGCAAGCCGAAGATTGATTTCACCGGTTGACCCCGTAACAACCGATGCGCGGTAGCGACCCGGCTCATCTTTCACGGCCTGCATGAATTCCTGCAGCGTGTTGAATGGCAATTCCTTGTTGACCGCGAACAGGTCCACGTCCGTCCATTGGCCGTTGATGAAGGCCAGGTCGTCGAGTGTGTAGTCGGGATCGAATTTCAGGATCGCATTCGAGATATAAGGGTGAATGGCGGTTGCGAGGAAGGACGACCCGTCGGTCGGCTGGCTCAGGAAATAGGTTGTTCCGACGTGGCCGCCGCCGCCCTTCTGGTTCACCACTCGGATAGGCACCCCGAGTTTGTCTTGCAGCTGTTCGGCAACGAGCCGCATCGAACGGTCGACAGATCCGCCCGCACCGAAGGGGATGACAAACGTGATCTGTCGTGTCGGCCAGGCTTCTTCTGCCTGCGCCATTGTGCCGGTCGCAATCGCCATTGCGAGAGTAAGTGCTCTTAAGGCCGAGCGAAAAGTCTTGGTCATTATTGATCCTCCCAGACACCAGGGCCCTGCAACACGAACCCATATTGTTAACAATAGAAACCTTAGTCCCATTCATTTGTGTTTGCAACTGGGTAAAAATGGTATGTCGAAATCCAAAAAACATAGACATAACAAGTGTATTGTGACTAGAATGCAATGTCGTCCAGAATTTTCAATCCATCGCGAAAGCTAGATTGTTAACAATGAGCCAGCACAGAGATACTGCTTCCTTGATTGCCGATACATTGAAGTCCCAGATGCTCTCCGGCGAGCTGACACCGGGTCAAAGGCTTGGGGAAGCGGCGCTCGCGGAGAGATTTTGCGTAAGCCGTGGGCCGGTCCGCGATGCGCTTTCACGTCTCGTCGAAATCGGCATTGCAGTTTCGGTGCCCAATGTCGGCACGCGGGTCAGGGAATTCTCGCAGGAAGAAGCAAGGGCATTGTACGAGCTGCGGGAGGCGCTTGAAGCCGAAGCGGCCCGTCTCGCAGCCATCCGCGCCGACGAAGCCGGCAAATCAGCGCTGGTCGCGCTGGCAAACATTACGGAAGACCGCTTCACATCCGAGGAAATGCAGGGCACGGACAATGATTTTCATCTGGAGCTTGCCCGGCTGTCCGAGAATGGATTGCTGCTGCGCCTTTTGTCCGAACAGCTCTATCCGCAGCTCATGCTGCTTCGCATTCACAGCCGCAATGCAAGTGGGCGCCTTCGCAAGGCAATCGGTGAACATCACGGCATTTGCCAGGCCGTGGTGGAGAGCGATCCGGAACTGGCGGACATCCTGATGCGCCGACACATTCGCAACAGCTGGAAATCCTTCTGTGAGCGGATGGGCTACGCCGACGACACTTCAAACAATACCAAAAAGGGAAATCCGACCAGATGATGAATCACGAGATCAACGCTGCATTTCGCGCGCGCCTGGAGGAAGATCGAGCTCTCCTGCTGCCGGGCGCCGCGAATGCGCTTGCGGCGCGAGTTATCGAGGATTGTGGGTTTGAAGCGATTTTCCTGACAGGAGCAGGTCTCACGAACAGCTACTATGGCAAGCCGGATCTCGGCTTCATGGGGCTGAGCGACATCGCGGCGCATACTGCGGCCATTCGCAACGTTTCAACGCTTCCCGTTATCGCGGACGCCGACACGGGATTTGGCAATGCGGTGAATTTGCATCACACCGTCCGAACGCTGGAACTGGCAGGCGCTTCCGCGATCCAGATTGAGGACCAGCTCAATCCAAAACGGTGCGGGCATTTTTCAGGCAAGGATGTGGCCGATCTGTCAGAGGCTCGTGACAGGATTCGTGCAGCCGTGGACGCACGCACAGACCCGAACCTCATGATTCTTGCGCGTACGGACGCCCGTGCGACGCTCGGCCTTAACGCTGCTCTGGAGCGTGCCGAGGCATTCATTGAAGATGGTGCGGACATCACGTTCGTCGAGGCACCTGAATCCGTGGAAGAAATACGCGCTATTCCCGCCCGGCTGAAAGAAACACCGCAGATGCTCAACATCGTGGTTGGCGGCAGGACGCCGGTTCTTGAGTTCGAGGAGCTGGAAGCCATGGGCTTTTCTCTTGTTCTGTATGCGAATGTCGCGCTGCAGGCTGCAATACGAGGAATGTGCATGGCTCTTTCTGACCTGAAGAAAAACCGCAAGTTTGAAGACACAGGCGTTATCGCAGGCTTCGAAGAGCGCCAGCGCGTGGTGAACAAGGGCTACTATGACGCCCTGGAGGCCCGCTACGGGAAATGATGCAGGTTCCTGCCACCCTCCTTCTAGCCTTCAAGCCCCCCCAAATAGGGGTTGGTGAATTACGTAATTCCGTTTTCCCCTGATGCCGGTTCAGAAGGCAACACAGACATCGGACTTGATAAGACGGGGCCAAGAGAGCGATCGTTCTCTTGTCCTGATTTTTCAGGCTCTCTTTAATGGCTTTGTTGTTTTCTCGTTTGACCGACGTTCAGGTCTTACCGGTTCAGGGAAAAGAAATGAAAAAGTCTTTGGGGCGGATTTTTGCCGCACATGGTTGGCGGGTGGCGGCGTTCGCGGTTGTTGCCTTTTTTGCATTGTCTTCAGGTGCAGCCCGGGCAGAAAGCATGACGTTCGAAAACGTCTGCAAGGGCAACAACGCGGCGTCCTGTTATGTGCGAGCCGAAGGGCAGATTACCGCGGAGACGCCCGCGCTCTTTTCCAGCTACCTGAAGAATGAGCATTCCGACGGAAACAAGGTTCTGCTGCACAGCCCCGGCGGCAGTCTGATTGCCGGCCTGGAACTGGGAGAGCTGATCCGTGCCAGGGGAATGGAGACGGAAATCGGCATCTGGAAGTCCGAGGGCACATTCGGGGACACGGTGGAGGGCGGCTACTGCATGAGCGCGTGTTCCTACGCGTTCCTGGGGGGTGAAGTCAGACGCATTCCCGACGGCAACCGTCTGGGCTTCCACCAGTTCTACCTGTCCGGAGAGAGGGCTGGCCAGGTGCCGTCCAGCCAGGTGGACCAGGCGCTGATGTCCGCGCAGGAATTGTCCAGCCGAATTGTACGTTACCTTCTGGAAATGGGAATCGATGCTCGCATCTTCGTTCTCGGCACGGGTGCGAAACCGGACGACATGTTCGTTCCCGACGCGGCGCAGCTTGAGGAATTTGCCCTTGTCACGCCGGAAGGGTTCGGGGCGTTCTTTCTGGAGCCCTACAAGCAGGGTCTGGTGGCAGCAAGCAAGCGCAAGAGCGCCACGCGCCTTTATGATCTCGCGAGCCAGTTTTCCAGCTATTGCCGCAAGAACAAGCCCTACGTCCTGATCACGACCGATGGCGGTATTCTGAACCCTGATGAACTGCCGACAACAAGCATCAACATGTTTTCAAAAGGACGTGGCATCAAGGCGACAGCCACCAAGGATATCCTTCGGGTCGTCGGTGACAGCAGCGTCGAGGTCGAAATCAACGACAAGGTTGTTGAACTGCTGTCGGTTAGCGAGCGGATCGAGTTCAGCCTGTTTCTTGGAATGTCGTCCGGTGGCGAGGTGCGCGGGGCGATCGATCTGAGCGACATGGACCGCAAGATCATCGCCGCCAGCTTCCGTTTTTGCATCGGCTAGGAGGGTGAGCCCGACAAAAGGGCTCATCACATAAACGCGACATCGGGGAATTGGTATCAAGGTGTTGTTTTCAGCGCATTTTCGCCGAAATTTGCATGTCTGACGGTCGATCGAGAGTGGCTCAAAGGTGGAGAATGACAGGGTTTGGATAGAGACTGTTAACCTTATTTTCCTACATCTCTCCCACAGGCGTTCAACCCGAAACACTAGTCTTCTTTGTCCATGCGTATTTCCCGGAAGAATTTCTCACTTTCGAATTCGAACGATGCCGGCCAGCCAGCTTCAACCGATGATTCCAGTCGGAAAGCGCAGGGCGAAAACCCGCTCGGGCAACCCGCCACCACAGATGGTGAACGGCTGGCTGAGGCGCGCCGGTTGCCACATGTTGCAGGCAATCCGCAGCAGCAGACAGGAGATGGAAACCAGGGGGTGGAAACCCCTTCGGACGAATCCTGCCAGAGCTATTTCTACCTTGCACCCAACGTTCGCTTCACCCGGACGCCAGACCGCGGTTCAAAGCAGCGATCTGCACCGGTAGAAAACACGAGCGAAGTCAGCGCCGGTGAAACTGTATCCCCGGTCGAGGTAGAGCCCGCTGCGCAACAGCCGCTGGTCACGCCAAACCCCTCCCCTGTTATTCCCGCAACCATGCCAGTTGCACAGGTGATTGGTCAGCCCGCCGATGGTGGGCCGGTGAATGTGCAGGCGCCTGCCAATGACGCGCATTCTTCCACGGCGCACCTTGGTTTCCTGTCCGATCACGCCTTCTTTGAATTCATGTCCGACGACACCATCACTCCTCAGCCGAGTGCGGAAGTGCCTGCGCAGAGGGTCGCGGAGCCGGTACGAGCCGTGAGGACCGCTTACGAGGAGGTGCCTGTCGCGGGACAGGTGGCGCGGCCACCGGAGGGAATCGTGTCGCTGTACAAGGTCGTCGAATGCAACGGTTCTGCATCCCCCACGCCTTCGTCTTCCAGACCGCTTGCCGCAAGGCCAGCAAACCCGTCTCCGCAGCCGACCGGCCAAAGGCCGGCAGCACAGCAAAACCCGGAAGGCAATCAGGACGCTGCCGGTCGGTCACGAGTGTCGATTTCGATGCCAAGCCCCACACCCCGGTCCTTGTCCTCCAGCACACAGGCTCTGCCGCCGATCGGCGCAGGATCAGGTCAACAATCGCTGTTCGGCAGCTACGAGTTTCCGTCCGGCGATCTGCTGCAACTGCCGCAGGATGGTCCGGGCTTCCAGATGACGCAGGAGCAACTGGAACGGAATGCGGGGCTTCTGGAAAGCGTACTGGAAGACTTCAAGGTGCGCGGCGAGATCATCCACGTGCGCCCCGGACCAGTGGTCACCCTTTACGAATTCGAACCGGCCCCGGGTATCAAGTCCTCTCGCATCGTCAACCTTGCCGATGACATTGCCCGTTCCATGTCGGCCATCTCTGCCCGTGTTGCGGTCGTGCCCGGCCGGAACGTCATCGGGATCGAACTACCGAATACGGAGCGCGAAACCGTCTACTTCCGCGAGTTGATCGATTCGACAAACTTCCGCGCCACCAGCTGCAAGCTTGCGCTGAGCCTCGGCAAGACGATCGGCGGGGAACCGGTAGTCGCCGATCTTGCGAAGATGCCGCATCTGCTGGTCGCCGGAACCACCGGCTCGGGCAAGTCGGTTGCCATCAACACGATGATCCTGTCGCTGCTCTACCGCCTGAAGCCGGAAGAGTGCCGCTTGATCATGGTAGATCCGAAGATGCTGGAACTGTCCATCTACGACGACATTCCGCACCTGCTGACGCCTGTCGTCACCGATCCGAAAAAGGCCGTGACAGCTCTCAAATGGGCCGTGCGCGAAATGGAGGATCGCTACAGGAAGATGGCACGGCTTGGCGTGCGCAACATCAACGGTTTCAACCAGCGTGCCGCCGCTGCAAGTCAGAAGGGTGAACCGGTTATCGTGTCCGTGCAAACCGGGTTTGACCGCGACACGGGGGAACCGGTCTACGAGCAGCAGGAAATGGACCTCGCTCCGATGCCGTACATCGTCATCATCGTTGACGAGATGGCGGATCTGATGATGGTCGCCGGCAAGGAGATCGAAGGCGCTATCCAGCGTCTGGCGCAGATGGCCCGCGCCGCAGGCATTCATCTCATCATGGCGACACAGCGTCCCTCGGTCGACGTGATCACCGGCACGATCAAGGCAAACTTCCCGACCCGGATTTCCTTCCAGGTCACCTCGAAGATCGACAGCCGCACGATTCTTGGCGAGCAGGGTGCGGAACAGCTGCTCGGCATGGGCGACATGCTGCATATGTCGGGTGGCGGACGTATCAACCGTGTCCATGGTGCCTTCGTCTCGGACGAGGAAGTCGAACAGGTTGTCGCCCACCTGAAGAGCCAGGGGCGGCCCGCGTACCTTGAAACCGTGACCGCGGAAGAAGAGGAAGAGCTGGAAGAAGAGGAAGCTGTCTTCGACAAGGGTGCCATCGCGTCCGAAGACGGTGATGACCTCTACGACAAGGCGGTGAAGATCGTCCTGCGCGACAAGCGCTGCTCAACCTCGTATATCCAGCGCCGCCTCGGCATCGGGTACAACCGTGCCGCTACCCTGGTCGAGAAAATGGAAAACGAAGGCCTTGTCGGTGCGCCCAACCACGTCGGGAAACGCGAGATCCTGGCCGGCAAGAGAGAGCAGCCGAGCGAAGAATAGATACGCAGTACGATTGGCGATGTCGATCTAGTGCTGCGTCTCCTGATGCCTGGAAAGACAATCCAGGATGAAATCCGCTCGCTTCCCGACATCCGTCTTCGGCAAGATGATTTTCTCGTAGCCAAGTTGGCCGTAGGCATCGAGCAATCGCTGGTATTCTCCGATAGCTTCATCCAGGCCGTGCTGCCGGTCGGCGTCTATGGCGTAAATCTCCGGCCAGGGCGGTGTCAGAAAGACCTGAAAATGAAATCGGCTCGTTTTGCCGAGGGTGTCTGACACGGCTACGCCGGTCGTGAATTCCAGGGCAACAGCTGCGTCGATCAGGCCCCGGTCGAAGAAGACCCATCCTTCAGCGCTGTTCAATCGCTCCCTGTCACGGAATGACATGTCGATCGCTCTTCTGGCGAAGGCTTCGAGATTGATCCAGGGAAGCGCCCTCCCCTCAGCTTGTTGCTCTTCGGCGACGATCCTCCTGCCGGGTTCCGGCACGGTTTCGAAACCCCGTCGTTCCAGTTCCGCCAAAAGCGTAGACTTTCCGCCACCCGAACATCCGGACAGGATGACGTGCCGGCGGTAGGTATCGTTTGGCATCATGATTTCCTTATCAGATGCGGGCATCTGGACTGTCAGGCGACACCCTTTGTTGGAGAGCGTCGCCATCACGGCAAAAACTACGTTAAGCCTTACCCACGTTTTGCCGCTGGACGCCAAGTCCTTCAATGCCCAGCTCGATCACCTCTCCGCCCTTCAGATAGATTGGTGGTTTCTGTCCCATGCCGACGCCTGGAGGCGTGCCGGTGGAAATGATGTCGCCCGGCTGCAGGCTCATGAACCGGCTGACATAGCTGACCAGGTGGGCGACACCGAAGACCATGGTTTCCGTCGACCCGTCCTGATAGCGCTTGCCGTCTACTTCCAGCCACATCTTCAGGTTCTGCGGATCGGAAACCTCGTCCCGGGTCACCAGCCAGGGCCCTGTCGGGCCGAAGGTGTCGCAGCCCTTGCCCTTGTCCCAGGTGCCGCCACGTTCGATCTGGAATTCGCGTTCGGAAACATCGTTGATGACGCAATATCCCGCGACGTGGTCAAGGGCTTCTGCTTCCTCGATGTAGCTGCCACCCTTGCCGATCACGACACCAAGTTCGACTTCCCAGTCGGTCTTGACCGATCCGCGCGGGATCTTCACGTCGTCATTGGGGCCGCAAATCGCGCTTGTCGCCTTCAGGAAGATCACTGGTTCCTTGGGCACTTCCGCACCGGTTTCGGCGGCATGGTCGGAATAGTTGAGGCCGATGCAGATGAACTTGCCGACATGACCCACGCAGGGACCGATACGGCCTTCCTCGAGCAACGGCAGGGTGGCCGGATCGACGGATGCGATTTTCGCCAGCCCGTCCGGCGTCAGCGTGTCGCCGGCAATGTCGGAAACGAGAGCCGAGAGATCCCGCGGCCGGTTATCACTGTCCAGAATGGCGGGCTTTTCCCGTCCGGCGTCTCCAATGCGGAGAAGTTTCATGGGGTTATCCTTGGTTTTGATGTGTGGCTTGTGACATCAGGCGGCGTCTGCGCCACCGTCTCGAAAGATGTGATGTTCGATGGAGGCCGGTTTCATCTCCACGGAAAAACCCGGCATCTGCGGTGGCATATAGGCGGCATTGCGGATGGTGCAGGGGTCGACGAAATGTTCGTGGAGATGATCGACATATTCGATCACGCGCCCTTCCCTGGTTCCGGAAACCGCAACGAAGTCGATCATCGACAGATGCTGCACATACTCGCAAAGACCGACGCCGCCGGCATGCGGCCAGACGGGAGTGCCGAATTTGGCTGCCATCAGCAGAACGCTGAGAACCTCGTTGAGACCGCCCATCCGACAGGCGTCTATCTGCACGATGTCGATGGCACCGCCTGCGATCATCTGCTTGAAGACGATCCGGTTCTGGCACATTTCACCGGTTGCCACCTTCACCGGCGCCACCGCTTCGCGGATCGCGCGATGGCCGGCGATGTCATCCGGGCTGGTTGGTTCTTCGATGAAGTAGGGTTTGGCGAACGCGAGTTGCTGTACCCAGTCGATGGCCTGTCCGACATCCCACACCTGGTTGGCATCGATCATGAGGAACCGGTCGGGCCCGAGCTCCTCCCTGGCGATCCTCAGCCGGCGGATGTCATCGGCGAGATCGCGCCCGACCTTGAGTTTTACGTGGGTATACCCAGCCTCGACCGCTTCCCGGCACAGCCGGCGCAGCTTGTCGTCGGGATAGCCGAGCCAGCCCGCCGAGGTGGTATAACAGGGATAGCCATGTGCTTCGAGCTGCGCGATCCGTTCCGCCTTGCCCGGTTCCGCCGCTTTCAGGATGGCAAGTGCCTCTTCCGGCGTGATCGCATCGGTCAGGTAGCGGAAATCAATGATGGAAACGATCTCTTCCGGGCTCATGTCCGCGACAAGACGCCAGACCGGTTTGCCGGCCTGTTTGGCCAAGAGGTCCCAGACGGCATTGACGACGGCGCCGGTGGCGAGATGCATGGCGCCCTTGTCCGGTCCGATCCAGCGCAACTGGCTGTCCGAGGTCACGTGACGCCAGAAGCGGCCGGGGTTTTCGGAGATCCAGGCAAGATCAAGCCCGGTCACCAGGTGGCGCATGGCCTCGATTGCGGCAACACAGATGTCATTCCCGCGCCCGATGGTGAAGGTCAGGCCATGGCCTTCAAGGCCGTCGTCGTCAGTTTGAAGGACGACATAGGCCGCGGAATAGTCCGGATCGGGGTTCATGGCGTCCGAACCGTCCAGGGTTTCGGACGTCGGAAAGCGGAGATCGTACGTCTTCAGACCGGTGATTGTCGTCACGGGTTCACGTCCTCAATGAAATGTCAGATGGTCCAGCCGCCGTCGATGGCATAGGCCTGCCCGGTGGTATAGGTCGCGTTGGCAAGATGAACTGCGAGATCAGCAATCTCTTCCGGCGTGCCGATCCTGCCGATCGGCTGGCGTGCGATGAAGGCGGCCCGGGCGGCTTCATAGTCGCCCTGGGCGCGCAGGCGGTCCTGCAGCGAAGGGCTTTCCACCGTGCCGGGGCAGATCGCGTTGCAACGGATGTTCTGCGCCACAAAATCGGCGGCAACCGCCTTGGTCAGGCCGATCACGGCCGCTTTCGTGGTGGTGTAGACGAAGCGGTTCGGCACGCCTTTCATGGAACTTGCGACGGATGCCATGTTGATGATGGCGCCGCCTCCCCGTTCCAGCATTGCCGGCAGCACGGCCCGAATGGTGCGGATCATGGAGCGTACGTTGAGGTCGACCGCAAAGTCGAAATCCTCGTCTTTCATGTCAAGGATCGAGCCTGCATGAACGAAACCCGCCCCGTTGAAGAGGATGTCCACCGGGCCGGTTTCGGCAACGACGGTCTGTACGTCCGTATCCTTCAAAACATCGAGGCGACGGGTTTCGATCCCCGATGATCCTTCGAGTTCCGATAGGGCCGTTTCGTTGATGTCCGTTGCCACGACCTTCGCGCCCCTGGCGGCAAAGGCGAGCGCCGTCGCGCGTCCGATCCCCTGTCCCGCGGCTGTCACCAGAACGGTCTTGTCCTTCACCCAGTCTGTCATGTCGGCTCCATCTGCCCCTCAGGCGGGCTTGTTCTTTCGTTCAACGATGTGGATGTGATCGGCGACGAGAACCACTTCGTCGCTTTGATTGAGAACTTCCGTCCGTTCGACCACGCGGCCGAATGCCGGGCGTTTCGGGTCATCGTCCTTGGCAACGATGGTCACGCGCGAACGGATGGTGTCTCCGATGAAAACCGGCTTCACGAAGCGCATCCGGTCGTAGCCATAGGAGAAGGCAACAGGGTTGATGATGCTGGCGGTCAGGCCGACGCCAATGGCGAACACCATGGTGCCGTGGGCAATCCGCTGGCCAAAGGGCTGGGTCTTCATGAACTCCGCGTCCATGTGATGCGGAAAGAAGTCTCCGGTATGGCCTGCGTGGACCACGAAGTCGGTTTCCGTAATCGTGCGGCCATAGGTGATGCGCTCATGGCCGAGCTCATAGTCTTCGAAATAGGTCGTTTGTTCCATGACTTATGGTCTTTGTGCGAGTGGAGTTGCAGGGGACGCGGAGGAGGCATAGGCCGCTTCCACCAGAGCCATCGTGTTCCAGGCATCTTCGACCGAACTCACCAGCTCGGCGTCCTCGCCGGACGCAAAGCGCTGGAGATTTGCCATGCGGCCGACAAAAGCGTCCGGGAACCAGGCCCCCTTCAGGGGAACGGAGATCCACTCGTCTCCACCCTTGGGGCGGATCTCCAGGATGTCCGGTTCGCCGTTCGGATAGTCGAGATTGACACCAAGCTGCAGATAGGCAGCGCCTTCCGTGCCACACACTCGGAACTCGCAAGCCTGGTGCCGGCGGCCGAACTTGTGATCGTGATTGATGGAGAGCGCACAACGCACCTTGTCGCCGTAGTCGAGGATGGCGCTGGTGCGGGTCTGGGCCATTTCATGTGACGGATGGCCGAGCGATTTCGCGTGCACGCCTTTCGGGTCCCCAAGTACTTGCCGGATCAGGTCGAGATAATGGATCGAATGCATGGTGATCTCGATTCGCGGCAGTCCTTTCAAGAAGGCCCAGAGCTCCCAGGGCGTGGCGAGCGCAAGCCAGGCATCGAAATCGACAACTTCTCCAAGCCAGCCCTTGGCGATGGCGTCCTTGAGGGCGAGCATCATCGGTGCGAAGCGGAGCTGGAAGTTGACGGCGGCGATCAGTTTGCGGTCGCGGCAGATCCTGAGAATATCCGTTGCCTGGTCCAGGTCGCTGCCCATGGGCTTCTGGATCAGCACCGCGGCCCCTACCGGTAGCAGGCCGAGGATATCGGCATGTACCTGCGGCGGGGTGGCAAGGTCGAAGACCGCGCCCGGCACACTGGCTGCTTCCTCCGGGCTGGCAAAGGCCTTGATGCCCCATTGATCCGCCAGAGCCTGCGCTTTGCCGGCATCCGGGTCATAAAGTCCCGCAATCGGAAAGCCGCCTTTCCTGTAAGCGGGGAAATGGGCATCACCGACGATGGAGCCTGCGCCGAAAGTCACGATGGGGCGTGGATTGGCGGGCCTTGGCCAGTCCTGGGAAAGGCTGGCCGGATCGAAAGCTTCAGTCATGATGGAAGACCTCTTCCATCATCGCCCACCACTCGCCGTCCTTTCGGGTGTCGAGCGGCTTCTGGCAGGGCATGCAGACGTTCCACCATTCCTGCGTTTTCGGATCGGCGGCCATCTTCGCCGCGTCGGCCTCAAAGTCCGTGCCATGATATTCCCAGTAGCCGAAGAGCAGATTTTCCGGCTCCTTCAGGAAGATGGAATAATTCCGGATGTTGCAATTGGAGATCATGTCAACGATCTCCGGCCAGACCGCGGCGTGCAGCCGCTTGTATTCGGCGACTTTCTCCGGCTCGAGACCGATCACCATGCCCATGCGCTGCATGACCTACGCCTCCTGCCGGGTGATTGTGCTGGTGAACTCGGGAATGCTCTTTCCGCGCACCGCGTCCCAGTCCCAATCGATGCCGATGCCCGGTTCGACGGGTGCGAGCGCATGGCCGTTTTCAATTGTCATGCGGCTATTGGTCAGTTCATCGAGCTGCGGAATGTATTCGACGTATTTGCCGTTCTGCACGGCACAGGTCAGGCTGACGTGCAGCTCCATCAGGAAGTGCGGACAGATCGGCATGTCGAAGGCTTCCGCAGCATGGGCAACCTTCAGCCAGGGTGTGATGCCGCCGATCCGTCCGGCATCGACCTGCACCACAGAGCACGCTCCGGCCTGCATGTATTCCCGGAAATGCCGGATCGAATAAAGCGACTCGCCGACAGCGACCGGCGTCGAGGTTCTCTGCGACAGACGCACATGGCCACCGATGTCGTCGGCGGGTAGCGGTTCCTCGAACCAGGCAAGGTCCAGGTCCCGAAGGCGGTCGGCGCGCCGGATGGCTTCATCGACGGTGAAGCCCTGATTGCAGTCGGTCATGATCTCATAACCGTCACCGACGGCGGCACGCACGGCGGCAAGCCGCTCGTAGTCCTCGGAGACATGCGGGCGGCCGATCTTCACCTTCGATCCGGTAAAGCCCTTTGCCTTGGCCGCAAGAGCATCCTCGACCAGGGCTTCGGTTTCGATATGCAGCCAGCCGCCTTCGGTCGTATACAGCGGGCAACGGTCCTTGGCTCCACCTGCCAGCTTCCAGAGCGGCAGCCCCATCTTGCGCGCACGCAGGTCCCAGAGGGCCGTGTCGATGGCGGCAAGCGCAATGGAGGAAATGGCGCCGATCGTGGTGGCGTGGGTGAAGAACTCCAGTTCGTGCCAGATGCCCTCGATCATGTCTGCGTCACGGCCGATCAGAACCGGGGCGAGATGGTCCGCAAGAAGCCGCATGACCGAGGATCCACCGGTGCCGATCGTATAGCTGTAGCCTGTGCCCGTCGCACCGTCCGCATCGGTGATCGTGACGATCGGTGTTTCCTGGCTGACGAAACTCTGGATCGCATCGGTTCGCTTGACCTTCGGAACCAGGTCGACCATGCGCAGTTCGACTTTTTCAATCCGTGCCATGCGTTCAGCTCCTCAAGGTCTGTTCGGTGGCGGCATCGAAGAGATGTGCCTGGCTGAGGTCGAAACTGAGATCGATCTTGTCGCCCGCGTGCAGCGCCTTCGGGTTGAGCATGCGCGCAATCCAGTCCTCACCAGCGAACTCCGCAAAGACCAGGGTCTCGTTGCCGAGCGGTTCGGTGATCGAGACTGGCACCTGCGTCGTGTGCACGTCATGGGCTTCGCCGGAATGCAGGCCATGTCCCGCCGGATACAAATCGTCCGGTCTCAGGCCGAACACGACCTTCTGGCCAACGCTGACCGCGTTCCGGAATTGCATCGGCAGCGGAAGGCTGGCGCCATTTGCGAAGGCGAGCTTGCCATCGTCGATGACCGCTTCGCGCAGGTTCATGGTCGGCGAACCGATGAACCCGGCGACAAAGCGGGTCCTTGGGCGCTGGAAGACTTCCTCCGGCGTGCCGACCTGTTCGATATGGCCGTCGCGCATGATCACGATCCGGTCAGACAGGGTCATGGCTTCCACCTGGTCGTGGGTCACGTAGATGACCGTCGACTGGACCTTGGAATGCAGTTTCTTGATCTCCGTGCGCATCTGCATGCGCAGCTTGGCATCAAGGTTGGAAAGCGGTTCGTCGAACAGGAACACATCCGGATTCCGCACGATGGCGCGGCCCATGGCAACACGCTGGCGCTGGCCGCCGGAAAGTTGGGACGGCCGTCGTTCCAGAAGGGCCTCGAGGCTGAGCGTGCGCGCTGCTTCCGCGACCGCCGCATCGATCTCTGCCTGGGATTTTCCGGCGATCTTGAGCGAAAATCCCATGTTCTCTGCAACCGTCATATGCGGGTAGAGCGCATAGGACTGGAAGACCATGGAGATGTTGCGTTGGCGCGGCGGCAGGTCGTTGACCACCCGGTCGCCGATGTGGATTTCGCCACCCGAGATGTCCTCCAGCCCGGCGATCATGCGGAGCGAGGTCGACTTGCCACAGCCGGACGGGCCGACCAGCGCGATGAACTCCCGGTCCTTGACCTCAAGGTTGATGGAATGAACCACCTCCAGTTGCCCGTATTTCTTGACCAGGTTTTTCAAAGAGACGGTAGCCATGTCTATCCCTTCACTGCGCCGGAGGTGAGGCCGGAGACGAGGTGTTTTTGTACGATGAATGTCAGGGTGAGTGCCGGAATGATCATGACCACGGCCAGCGCGCACATGCCCCGCCAGTCGATGGTGAATTCGGCGGTGTAATCCAGCAGACCGACCGGCAGCGTCTTGGAATTGGTCGACCGGGTGAGCTGGGATGCCAGCGCGAATTCGTTCCAGGAAATCAGGAAGGCGAAGATACCGGCGGAGGCGATGCCTGAACGCGCCAGCGGAAATTCAACCTGCCAGAAGGCTTGCCACCGGGTGCAGCCGTCGATCTGGGCCGCTTCCGCAAGATCCCGGGGGACCTGTCGGAAGAAACCGTCGATCAGCCAGACCGTGAAGGGCACGTTGAGTGCCACATAGGCAAGAATCAGTCCGAAGTGGGTGTCGATGATGCCGATCTTGGCATAGACGAAGAACAGCGGCAGTGACAGCGCGATGCCAGGCACGGTTCGCGTGAGCATGAAGCCGAGGAAAATCGCCGACTTGCCGCGGAACCGGTAACGCGCAAACGCGTAACCACCAGCCATACCGACCGCCAGGGCAATCACGGTCGAGGTGACCGAGATGATCAGTGAATTGCGGAAATACTCCAGCACCGGAATGCCGCCCTGGCCAACGCCGGAGAACATTGCCACATAGGCGTCGAACGACAGCTCGCGCGGGATCCAGACCGGAGGTTTGGCCATGATCTCGACTGTCGGGCGGAGCGAGGAAAGAACGATCCAGACCCCCGGCAGACAGATGATCGTCATGGCGAGGAACAGTCCGATAAGGTGGCCAACCTTCAGGAAACGGCCCTTGAGGCGATGTGCGGTATTCTCGTCCATGATCACCACTCCGCGCCGATCTGCTGGCGGGCCTTCGCGAGTTGCCGGAAGAACAGCGCCGTGAACAGGATTGAAAGAAGAATGGCGATGTAGGCCATGGCATTGGCCAGCCCCATGCGCGCGTCGGAATAGGCGGTGCGGGCAATCATCGTCCAGAGGATCTCGGTACGCCCGGCAGGGCCGCCATCGGTCATGATCTTGACGATGTCATAGGCGCGCGCGATGTCGAGCGAGCGGATGGTCATGGCGATATAGGCAAAGGGCATGATGAACGGCCAAGTCACATAGCGGAAGCTCTGCCACGAGGTGCACCCGTCCACCTTGGCCGCTTCCAGCGGCTCGCGCGGCATGGCCATCAGGCCCGCCAGAATGAAGATCGCGAAGACCGCAGTTGACGACCAGATTTCCGCAATTAGGATGGAAATGAAGGCAAGCTGTCCGTCGATCAGCCAGGGAATGGCGATATCCGTGAGCCCGAGCGATTGCAGCGCGTTGTTCACGACGCCGATGTTGTCGTTGAACATGAACTTGAACTGGAAGCCGACCAGAACCGGCGAGAACATCATGGGAAACATCATGATGGTGCGCAGGATCCGCTGTCCGCGTGTGGCCTTTTCAACAAGCAGCGCCAGGCCCAGACCGAGCAGCATTTCCAGGTTGAGCGCGAAGGTCAGCAGCAGCACCGTTCGGCCGAAGGCGACCCAGAAATCCATGTCCGTCAGAAGCCGCACGTAGTTGCGGAAGCCGATGAACGTATAGATCGTGTCCGGCCGGGTCAGGCGGAACGGCGTGAAACTTGAATACAGCGACAACAGGAGTGGCACGACCACCACTGCCGCCAGGACGATAAACGCCGGCAGCAGCAGAAGCACATGCGGCGCGGGCTTCCAGCCTCTCATTCTATCCTCATATCGTTTTACGAAAGGAGCTAGCCGACCCGCGAATGTCGTGCGCGGGAAACCCGGCGGGATCAGGCGCGGCAGGGCCGCGCCTGTCCTTGAGCGAGCTTAGAGCTCTCCGGCATCCTGCAGGATTTCGGTGGCCTCGGCCGCTGCATCGTCAAGCGCCTGCTGGGGCGTCTTGTCGCCGAGAATGGCAGCCTGCAGCTGCGGATAGACCGCGTTGGAGATCTCGATCCAGGACGGAGACTGAGGAACCGGGTAAGCGCCTTTGGCGGCTTCCTGGAAGGCCTGCAGAACTTCCTTGCGGAACGGGTCGTCGGAGGCTTCCGCGATCACCCAGTCCCAGACGGCGTCGCGCGTCGGCAACGGTCCGCCGGCTGCTTCCTGTTTCTGGCTGTCCTCGTTGGTCAGGAACCAGACGAGGGAAGCTGCGGCTTCCTTGTTCTCGCAGTTTTCGGTGACGGAGAACCCGTGATGTCCCGACCATCCGGTCCGGGCACCCGAGGAGCCCTTGGGCGGTGCAACGACACCGACATCGCCGGCCACCTTGGAAGCGCCCGGGTCGTTGAAGAAGCCGGCCCAGCCCGGCCAGTCCAGGTTGATGGCAACCGTGCCGGAAGCAAAGCCCTGGCCCAGGTCGTCCCAGAGGTAGTTGGTTGTACCGGCTGGAACAGCCTTCGCTTTGTAGAGTTCCACGAACCAGTTGAGAGCACGCACACCGGCTTCCGAATTGAACGCAGGCTTGCCGTCGGCATCCAGGTATTCGCCACCTTCCGCGCGCAGCATTTCATAGAAACGGCCGTTGATGGCCTCTTCCTTGCCGGCAAATTGCGTGCCGTAGAAATCCGGCGGATTGGCGAAGAACTCGGCCTGATCGGTCACCTGCTGCCAGGTGTCCGGCGGCGTCAGGTCATAGCCGTATTTTTCCTTGAACTTCGCCTTGTTGTCTTCGTCCGCATAAAGGCTCTTCTGGTAGTAGAGCGCGGAAACATCGAACTGGGCGCGCGGCAGCATCACCAGTTTTCCGTCAAGCGTCGAGGCGGAGATGTTGGCATCGACGAAGGCGTCGATTTCGTCCTTCGGCAGCAGTGCTGCAAGGTCGGTGTAGATGCCCGGATACTGCGGCGCGAAGGATGAGTGGTTCGAACCCACACACCAGTTCAACGCACCCACGGCGATGTCCGACTTGATCTCCTTGTCGAGGTCGAAATGGTTCTTCTTGGAGATGACGTTGACCTTGGCCCCCGTCGCCGCCTCCCATTCGCCGATGCGCGCATAGAGCTTTTCGTACTGCTGGCCACCGATCAGCTTGGCATCGATCGTGACCCCGTCAAACTTGCCCGGCAGATCCTGCGCGAGCGCAGAGCCAATGGCAAAAAGAGCGATAACGCCGGCGGACGCGCCGGCCAGTAGATTTTTCATGAGCCTCCTCCCGAGACTTTCAAAGAAGGCGGGTGCCCGCCCAAACAACTCACTAATGAGTGGTTCATTTATATACAAACATGCTCTTCATTTATGGTCAAGCTGCTCCGGCGCATTCTTGTTTGTTTTTCGAGAAGGGTGTGCGTATATGAATATTGCACTTCACGGAGAAAAGTATGGAACAGGAAGAGGATCGATACCGGGCACCCGCCCTCGACAAGGGGCTCGATATTCTTGAACTTCTTGCAGGCATTGACGGCGGATTGACCCAGGCGGAGATCGCCAAGCATCTCGGCCGCAGCCCCAACGAATTCTACCGCATGCTGGACCGGTTGGTGCGTCGGGGTTACGTCACAAGGATCGACGGTGACCGCTACTCGCTGACGCTCAAGCTCTTCGGTCTGGCGCAGTCCCATGCGCCGGTCCGCCGTCTCGTTTCCTTTGCAACGCCCTTCATGCGAGACCTTGCGGAAAAGACGCTCCAGGCAAACCAGCTCTCCGTCTTCGACCGTGGATCGGTCGTTGTCGTCGCGCAGCAGGAGGCACCGAGCTACTGGGGGATCTCAATCCGCGTCGGCTCGAATATTTCGCTCTACGACACCGGATCCGGTCACGTTCTTCTGGCCTTCAGGCCACAAGAGGAGCGTCTGATGATGATCAACGAATATTCCCGCAGCACCGAACATCCGACCGTCGAGAAGGAGTTCTTCGATCGGCTCGACCAGATTTCGGAACGCGGCTACGAAATGATGCCGAGCCTCCAGACTGCCGGTGTCTACAACCTGTCCGCTCCGATCCTGAGCCCGGACGGACGGGCCATCGCGGCGCTGACTGTTCCTTTCATCACGCTGGTGAACACCCCGCAGGCCCCCGACATCACCGGGACGTTGGAACTTCTGACCAGGACCGCGCGACAGTTGTCGGAACTGACCGGAACGGACGGCAAATCGGCCGAATAAATTCTTATTTGAATAATCTATTTTCCTGTGGAAGGATTGTTCGGCTATTTGCGAGGAGGAGCAGCATGATCGTCGACACCCATCTTCATGTCATAGACCGGTCGGCTCTGGACTATCCGTGGCTGGCGGGTGTCGAACCGCTCAATCGGGACTGGACATATGAGACCTATGCCCGTGATGCGCGGCGCGCAGGCATTTCGACCACGCTTCACATGGAGGTCGATGTCGCTGAACCCCTCATCGAAGCTGAGACAGGATATGTCGGCACTCTGGCAAACCGGCCGGACAGCCTCATCAAGGGGGCAATTGCGTCTTGCCGTCCCGAGGAGGAAAGCTTTGCTGCCTATCTGGAGCGGCAGCAGGCAAATGAGCTTGTGAAGGGTTTCCGGCGTGTGTTGCACGTCATGCCGGACGAGTTGTCCGATCAGCCTTTATTCCGGGAAAACCTGAAGCGCCTTGGCGGCACGCGCTTCACCTTCGACCTCTGCGTCCTGCCCCGCCAGCTTGAGCGGGCAATGGAGCTTGTCGATCTGGCTCCCGACGTCACCTTCATACTGGACCATTGCGGTGTACCGGATATCGCCGCCGATGAACGCCAGCCCTGGCAGGAGCGGGTTACGGAACTCGCAAAACGCCCCAATGTCTGCGCCAAGATCTCCGGGATCGTAGCCTATGCCGATCCTGAAAGCTGGATTGCCGAAACCCTGCGCCCCTGGGCCGAGCACACCATTCAGGCATTCGGCTGGGACCGTGTTGTCTGGGGCAGTGACTGGCCGGTCTGCACGCTTGGTGGCGGCTTGCTGGCATGGGTTGCTGCGACCCACGCTCTGCTGGAAGGCGTCAGCGAGGATGAACGTACAAAGCTGCTGTCCGGAAACGCAAAACGTATCTGGCAGCTTTGATCAACTGAACCGCGCCCCCAATGTGATTGGAGGCGCGTTTGGACGGTTGTCCGCAGACGCATTGCCTTGGAAGGGCTTACTCAAAACTCCCGGCGAAAAGCGCATTGACGTCGCCGATGACGGATTGCGCTGTCTCACCACCTTTCAGGCCCAGGTTCAGCCGTTCTGAAGCCGCTGCCTGAAATGCCATGTAGCCCTTGTGGCGCGGACGGACCCAGGCGTTGTCCAGGGTCCGGCGGGTGTTGCGGTAAAAGTCGTTTGTCACATCATTGACTGTGTCGTCAGACCAGCCGTCCGCATGACCAGGCTGGCCACCGGCAGCTGCAAAAGGCCCGCGCTGCACTGATCCGCTTGCAATCCAGAGAGCGAAGTCCGCAGCCTTCGAGACATTGTTCGAAAACGCGGAGACGGCAATGCCGGTGCCGCCAAGTGCGGAGCCTGTCGGGCCGTTGTCGCCGGCAGCAGGGATATCGGCAAAGGACAGGCGTTTCGGCCGGAAGCCTTCGATACAGTAGTTGACGTACCCGTAGATAAGGGGAACACAGGCAATCGGGCTGTCCGTCTTGCACATCTCCTCAAAGACCGCGATCGGATCCATGCCATAGCACCGGTCAGGAACGTGCCGCTTCAGGCGTGAGATCAGCTCATAGACCGGTGCGCCGTTCTCAACCGAAATAAGCTCGCCCGGTCCTGTCGTCGCGCAGGGTGTTCCAAGGTTTGCCGACAGGGTGAAGAAGGTCATCAGCGAATGGGGTGGGCGCATCGGGATCAGCACCTTGCCCGCTTCCGCCAGTTCAAGGACTTCGTCGAAGCGGGTGGGTGCCGCGCCGATGAGGTCTGCCCGATAGGCCTGGATCTGCGCGGCGGCGTCGATCGGATAGGCCCACTGGTGGCCCTCCCAGAAATAGCTTTCATAAGAACCGCCGACACTGCCATTGGCGACGGCCTGCCGGTTTTGCGGGTCCCCGTGACTGTCGAGTGGAGCGAGACAGTTCTGCGTGGTGATTTCACCAACGTGCGGATGGTCGATGACGATCAGGTCATACTGGCGCGCGAGATCCTCGACCGGGTAGGATTCGAAGTCCTGAAGCGAGCGCTTGTCCCAGTCGATCCCGACACCCGTCTGCTCTTCCCAGAGCTTCGAGCAGGCAACCATGGGCTCGTAGCCGCGCGGGTGGCTCCAGGTCATGCCTTTCAGGCGAACGGTGCTCACAGGCCGAACTCCTTCTCGATCGCGGCCGTGTGTTCGCCGACGCGCGGTGCAGCCCGGGCGATTTTCGGACGGGCGCCGTTCACTCTCAACGGGGAGCGGGTTGTCAGGATCGAGACATTGTCTTCACGCTCGACGCGCTGCAGCAGGTCCAGCCCGTTGAACCCTTCGCTTTCCAGCAGGCTGTCCCAGTCGAGCACCGGCGCACACCAGATGTCGGCGGGTTCGAAAACGGACATCCAGTCGTCGACCGTTCGTTCGGCAATCGCACCTGCGATCAGCTTCTTGATCGTCTCGCGTTCGGAAAACCAGACCGCCGGATCGCCGCAATAAGGCTCGAGAGCTTCCAGCTCCATCAGGTCACGCAGTTTCGGGATCGGCGTCATGGCAACCGCAATGTACCCGTCCTTTGCCTCATACACGCCGTAAGGCGCGGAGAGATAGGCATGTGCGTTGCGGAAACCGGACCGTTTCGGCATGCGCCTTCCGTCGTTGAGATAAGTGGTCAGAACCTCGAACTGGAAATCGACCAGCGCTTCGAGAAGGCTGGTCTGGACATGGCTGCCCTTGCCGGTAACACCGCGCCGGACGAGGCCTGCAAGAAGGCCCTGTGCCAGGGCAGCCCCTGCAAACATGTCGCCGACGGCAAGTCCCATCGGGACGGGGCCGTCACCATCGTTGCCGCTGAGCCACATGAGGCCCGAGCGGGCCTGGGCAAGCAGATCCTGCCCTGGGCGGGCAACCCATGGGCCGTCTTCCCCGTAACCGCTGATCGAGCCGTAGACCAGACCCGGATTGATTGTCCGTACGGTCTCGTAGTCAAGGCCCAGCCGTTCGATCACGCCGGGCCGGAAATTCTGGACCAGCACGTCGGCCTTGGCGATCAGGCGCTTGAGACGGTCTATGTCCTCCGGCTTCTTCAGGTCGACTGCAAGGCTTTCCTTGCCGCGGTTGATGGCGTGAAAGATGGTCGAATCCCCGCCGATTTCCGTGTCGCTCAGATAGAGGCTGCGCGACAGGTCTCCGGAGCCCGGCCGTTCGATCTTGATAACGCGCGCGCCAAGATCCTGCAGACGCAAGGTGGCATAGGGACCGGAGAGAAACTGGCTCATGTCGAGCACGGTGATCCCGGCGAGCGGTAGTTCTGAAGTGGATGTCATGTCGGTTCAGGCCCGGTTTTCAGGTTCTGTCCGGTCCGCGTGGGCGGCCGGGTTGCGGTATTTCACGGTTTGCAGATGCTCGCAGTAGAGGACGAGTTCGCCTGCCCCCTTGAAGACTTCGTAGGACGCCCGAATGAGGCCCATCTCTTCGTATTTCGGCTTCTTGTCGAGGTTTGTCCGGACCGTATAGATCGTGTCGCCGATGAAGACCGGCTTGATGAAGCGCAGCTTGTCGTAGCCATAGGAAAACGCGTTGACGCAGTTCGTGGCAACAAGGCCTAGGCCTGCGGAAAAGACGAACGCTCCGGCAACCAGTCTCCTGCCGAAGACCCCTTCCGTTTCTGCGAACATCTGGTCCTGCACATAAGGGTGAATGTCGACGACCAGCGTGTTGAAGAGGTGGCTTTCGCCCTCGGCGATCGTCCGACGCAGGGAGCGTATGCAATGCCCCGGCTGCCAGTCTTCGTAAAACCAGTTTTCCGAATTCCAGACCGGGATGGCCGCATGCGCCGCAGGCATATCCTTCGGCAGCGTGCTGTCGACCCCGACCGTCGGTGCGAATGACGTTTCCATGGCTCCTCCCAATTTCTTATGTGAATACTATATTCACATATGATTTTTAGAAGCAAGAGCTCTGTTCTTCCCGGTGCATGACTGGAAGGCGCCGCAGGCCTTGCAGGCAACAACCCAACAGCAAGGAAGCTGCAGCGAACTGGGTGTGCCGATCCATTCTGGGAATTGTCCGGGCGTGCGCGGGGTTCGTCGGGAATTGAACCGGAAGTGCGGCATCTGTCGTTCAAGCCGAGTGTTCAGCTGGTCATCAGCCCAGGGTTAAAACGGTCTGGTGTGCCGCAGCAGCCAACGGCAACCGGAACTGCAGTGCACGCAGAGCCAGGCGATTGCGGTGGGTTAAGTGGGCAATGGGGAGAATGACAGCCGGGCAAGACGGCTTGAGCGGCCCTTGGTGGCAAGGCGCCGGCGAGGCTGAAGAAGACATACCGCGAGGCTGCCTGCGATCCTGATGTGCTTTGCCGTCGTCCGTCACAACAAGAACAACCAGCGCCAGACGCTTATTCGTTGGCGCTGTTCCAGCTGTTGAGGGATGCCAGGAGCCGTTCCAGGGAGGGCTTGATCCGGTCCGCATCCGATTGGTTCAAGGCAGACAGAAGGGTTCTTTCGTGTTCCCTTGCCTCTTCGACCACTTCGGAGCTCAGCTTCTGCCCGGCGTCGGTCAGGTGAACGCGGACGCGGCGGCCGTCGCCCTTGTCGCTCTTGCGCACGACCAGACCTCGCTTTTCCATCTGATCGACAATACGCGTCATTCTGGATTGCTCCAGAAGGGAGTATTTCGCCAACTGCGTGATCATCAGTCCGTCCTGATCGTAAAGGCAGGCAAGAACCCGCCATTCCGGAACGCGCAGGCCCAACTCGCGCACACGGAGGTGAAACTGGTGGCTTGCCGCTTCGCTTGATGCTGCCAGCAGGTACAGCAGGTAAGAAGAAACGAATTTTTCCGGCGTCAGGGTCAACACCCCCTCCAACTATGCACCTGTTTTCAAAGTGTCATTTATCCCGGACAGATCGGGAAAAAAAGAGGCTTGACTCATTTTATATGAAATTTCATATTTTTTACAGGAGGAGGCATTGCGGTGAAACTTGTTCTTGAAGGTGTAGAACCGGAAACCGATCAGATTCGTGTTTTCAGGTTTCGGGCGGAAGCCGGCGGGTCATTGCCGGGCTATGAACCCGGTGCGCATGTCAAATTCGATCTCGGCCCTCTGGGCGAACGGGAGTACTCCCTGATAGACTGGCCGGAGACTGATGACCTCTATACGGTCGCGGTTCAGCGGGAAGAGAGCGGCCAAGGGGGCTCCAAGGCCATGCATGCCCTGAGCGCAGGCCAAACAATCTCCGTCAGCGAACCGAAGAACGACTTCCCGCTTGCCGAAGATGTTCCGCACGTCCTGCTTCTGGCCGGCGGCATCGGCATCACGCCGCTCATTTCGATGGCGACCCGGCTGAAATCGCAGAACCGGTCTTTCGAGCTGCATTATTCTGCACGTTCGGCTGCGCGGATGGGTTTTGCCGACAAGCTGAAGAACGCCTTCGGTGACAGCGCCCGTTTTTACCTTGACGACACGGACCCGCTCGATCTGGCCGCACTGATGAAAGCCCAGCCCTCCGGAACACATCTTTATATCTGCGGCCCGAAGGGAATGATCGATGCCGCACGCGCTGCCGCGATCGCAGCCGGACTGGCGGAAGAGGCCATTCATGTTGAACTCTTCACCGCCCCCCAGGCGCAGTCCGGCGATGCGGCATTCGAGGTGGAGGTACACAGCACGGGACAGGTTGTGACCGTCGCCCCGGACCAGACCATCATCCAGGCACTGGAAGATGCCGGCCTCGACGTCATGTATGACTGTCAGCGCGGCGACTGCGGCATCTGCCAGACGGATGTGATCAGCGGTACGCCCGATCACCGCGACGTCGTGCTGTCGGATGCCGAAAAGGCATCGGGAAAGGTCATGCAGATTTGTGTCAGCCGCGCGAAATCCGCGCGACTTGTCCTCGATCTTTAGGGTTGCGCATTCCAGGGAGGAGCCAGCATGCAAACGGCCAGCCAAATCGCCGCTCTGTTCACGGGGCCGCAGGTGCATCGGGACGTCTACACGAGCCCGGAAATCTACAAGCTGGAAATGCAGCATCTGTTCGCAAACACCTGGGTGTTTGTCGGCCATGACAGCCAAACCCCGAACAAGGGTGACTATTTCACCACGCAGATCGGCGACCAGCCTGTCATCCAGGTGCGTCACTCCGATGGCGAAATTCACGTTCTTTACAATCGCTGCCCGCACAAGGGCACCAAGATCGCGATCGACCGGGAAGGCAACACGGGCAAGTTCTTCCGGTGCCCCTATCACGCCTGGTCGTTCAAGACGGACGGCTGCCTGCTCGCGATCCCGCTGAAGAAGGGTTACGAGAACACCGGCTTCGAAAACACCGAAAATGCCAAGGGCATGACAGCCGTTGGTGCGGTCAAGAACTATCGCGGTTTCGTTTTTGCCCGCCTGGCTGCCGAGGGCATCAGCTTCGAGGATTACTTCGGCGACAGCCTGAGTTCCATCGACAACATGGTCGACCGCTCGCCGGAAGGGCGGCTTGAGATCGCCGGTCCGCCGCTGCGCTACATGCACAAGTGCAATTGGAAGATGCTGGTCGAAAACCAGACCGATACTTGCCACCCGATGGTCGCCCATGAAAGCTCGGCCGGAACCGCAGTGAACATCTGGAAGGAGATGGGCAACCCGGAACCGCGTCCGCCCGCGATGGAGATCATCGCGCCCTTCATGTCGCCCTACGAGTTCTTCGAGAACATGGGCATTCGTACCTGGCCGAACGGGCACGGGCATACGGGTGTGCATCACTCGATCCATTCCGACTATTCCGCGATACCTGGCTATTTCGAGGCCTTGAGCGAAACCCACGGCGAGGAGCGCGCGAAGGAAATTCTCGGCGAGAACCGGCATAACACGGTCTATTTCCCGAACATCATGATCAAGGGACCGATCCAGCAGCTGCGCAATTTCATTCCGCTGGGGCCCGACAAGACACTGGTCGAAAGCTACATCTACCGTCTGGTCGGGGCGCCGGACGAACTTCTGGCGCGCACCGCCATGTACAACCGGATGATCAACGCTCCGACATCGATGGTCGGCCACGACGATCTGGAAATGTACGAGCGCGCGCAGGAAGGCCTCATGTCCAATGGCATGGAATGGGTCAATGTTCAGCGCCTCAGAACCGAAGAGGAAGACTTTGGCGAGGAGGCCGTGGAAAACGGCACCACGGAACGGCAGATGCGCAACCAGTTCGATGCCTGGGTGAAATTCATGACAGCTACGATGGAGAATGCGTGATGGCGGTTTCCAGGGAAGAGGTCATCGATTTCATCTATGACGAAGCAAGAATGCTGGACGAGGGCCGCTACAGTGAATGGCTGTCGTTGTGGCTGGAAGACGGCCACTTCTGGATGCCGCTCGACTACAAGCAGACCGATCCACATCTGGTGACGTCCCTGCTCTACGAGGACATGTTCATGCTGCGCTTGCGCGTGGAGCGGCTGAACGGGGCCAGAACCTTCAGCCAGAAGCCCAAGAGCCGTTGTCACCATGTCATCCAGCGGCCCTTCATCGACGAGATGGACGGGGATAGGATCGTCACCAACACATCCATGCACTATGTCGAAACGCGCCTGGACGAGCAGTTTCTGCTGGCGCTGACGGCAACGCACGAACTGAAAGTGGTCGATGGCGAGATCAGGATCGCCAACAAGCGGGTCGACATCCTCAATTGCGACGCCGCCTTCGGCAATATTCAGTTGCTGCCATGACAGCCATGACAGTTGAAACAGTTTACGAGGCCTTCGCTGCAACGGCGGAGAAATATCCGGACCGGCCGTTTCTGAACGTTCTGCCCGGCACTGCAGACATCTACGGCATACCGCCCGGCGAGCTGACATATGGCGCCGCACGCCAGGAAGTCGACACGCTTGCGCAGGACTTGATGGAGGCTGGCTATGGTGCAGGCATGCGTGTTGCCCTGCTTCTGGAAAACCGGCCCACGTTCTTCCTGCATTGGCTCGCGGTAAACCGGATCGGCGGCTCAGTTGTGCCGGTCAATCCGGACCTGAGAGCTGCGGAGCTTGAATATCTCATCGGCCACTCCGAACCGGCGTTGATCATATCGATCGAAGACCGCCACAAGGAACTTGAGGCCGCCGTTGCCGCTGCCGGCATAAAGGCGGCCGTGATTGCCCCCGGCGACCCGGTCCCCGGGCCGCGCGACCAGGCGGTCACCGCCCGGCCGCTGGAAGGCGAAGCCCGCGAGGCGGCTATCCTCTACACCTCGGGCACGACCGGCAAACCGAAGGGCTGCGTCCTTCCCAATACCTATTTCCTGCTTGCGGGCCGCTGGTATGCCGGTGTCGGCGGATTGGCAACGTTGACGGAAGACGGCGAGCGCATGATCACGCCCCTGCCCGTCTTCCATATGAACGCGATGGCCTATTCCTTTATGGCGATGGTCATGGTTGGCGGGTGTCTTACCGTTCTGGATCGCTTTCACCCGCGTGCGTGGTGGCAGGACGTTGCCGCGTCCCGGGCAACCTGTCTGCATTACCTGGGCGTGATGCCGTCCATGCTGATGGGGTTCGACCCTTCCCCTGAAGAACGTGCGCATCAGGTTCGCTTCGGCTTTGGCGCAGGCGTCGACCCGAAGCTGCAGATTGCCTTCGAGGACCGTTTCGGCTTTCCGCTGGTCGAAGCCTGGGCGATGACAGAAACCGGTGCCGGGGCAGTAATCGCCGCCTCGGGTAAAGACCGGCTGGTGGCCCAGGCAAGCATCGGCAAGCCAGGCGCGGGCGTCGAATGCCGGCTTGTCGACGACAGCGGCAGGGAGGCGGTTCAGGGTGAATTGCTGGTGCGCCACGCGGGGCCGGATCCGCGCTACGGTTTCTTCTCGGAATACTACAAGGACGCTGCCGCGACGGATGAGGCCTGGAAAGACGGCTGGTTCCATACCGGCGACATCGTCCGCCAGGGCAAAGACGGCAACCTGTTTTTTGTCGACCGCAAGAAAAACGTCATCCGGCGGTCGGGCGAGAACATCGCCGCCGTGGAGGTGGAATCGATCCTGATGCGCCATCCCGACATAGAGGCGGCCGGTATTGCCCCTGTGCCCGACCCGGTGCGCGGCGACGAGGTGTTTGCCTGCCTGAAAGTGAAGAACCCGAGCCGAGACAAGGCCGAGGCAATCACACGCTGGTGCCTGGAGCAGATGGCCTATTACAAGGCGCCGGGCTACATCGCCTTTGTCGACAAGCTGCCGTTGACGCCGACCCAGAAGATCCAGCGGGCCGCCTTGAAGGAATTGGCACTGCAGCTTCTGGACGATCCCGATACAATCGTCACCGGTCACATGAAAAAGCGGCAGGCCAGTTGATGGGGAAACGACAGAGCTATGAGGGCGTTGCGGTCACTGCACCGGTTTCAATTCCATACCAGCGTTACTCCATCGAAACGGCCCATTGGTGGATCGCAAGCGCATTGCGCGGATCCCTTCAGGCCGCTGGTTTGAGGCCTGCGGATATTGACGGGTTTTCGGTTGCAAGCTTCACCCTGTTTCCGGATACGGCTGTCGGGCTGACGCAGCATCTGGGCCTGTGCCCCAGGTGGCTGGACAATATTCCTATGGGTGGTGCCAGTGGTGTGGTCGCCCTGCGGAGGGCCGCACGTGCAGTCCAGGCGGGCGATGCGGACATCGTGGCCTGTGTTGCCGGAGACACCAACCACATCGACAGCTTCAGAAACCTGCTGTCGAGCTTTTCCCGCTTTGCCCAGGATGCCTCCTACCCTTACGGATTTGGGGGGCCGAATGCCAATTTCGCGCTTCTGACTGACCGGTACATGCAGGAATATGGCGCGACACGCGAGGATTTCGGCAGGATCTGCGTTGCGCAGCGCGCGAACGCCCTGCGCAATCCGAACGCGCTGATGAAGAAGCCGCTGACGCTTGAGCAATATCTCGACGCCCGCCCGATCGCCGATCCGATTGCCCTGTTCGACTGTGTCATGCCTTGCGCCGGGTCCGAGTGTTTTCTCGTCATGTCCATTGAAGAGGCAGAGCGGCGGAACCTGCCCTATGCCGTGATCGGCGGAACAATCGAGCGCCACAACGCCCATGCCGATGATCCCGTGCAACTGCGTGGCGGCTGGACGCTCGATGTCGAAGAACTCTACGCCATGGCGGAGTGTTCGCCGGACGACATCGATCTCCTGCAGACCTATGACGATTATCCCGTCATTTCGATGATGCAGATCGAGGATCTCGGTTTCTGCGACAAGGGCGACGGCCCGGATTTCGTCAGAAACCGGGACCTGACGATTTCCGGAGACTTTCCGCACAACACCTCCGGCGGACAACTGTCTGCCGGTCAGGCCGGGGCCGCGGGTGGTTTCATCGGCCTCGTGGAAGCACTGCGCCAGGTGCTGGGTACCGCCGGAGGCACGCAGGTGGCAGATGCGACGACCGCGATGGTTTCCGGCTTCGGCATGATCAATTACGACCGCGGCGTCTGCACGAGTGCGGCCATTGTGAAAACAGGGAGCCCGGCATGAGCACACCGCTTTCCCCTCCCCTCAAGAAAGATCCGCAAAAGCGCACGCAGTCTCCGCTACGTCCCCCGGAGGCCCGATCCCGCGCGGCTCTCGGCCTGACCGCGGCTGCAGCGGAGGGCCGTTTCGCTCTTCAGGTCTGTGACGACTGCGGCACGGTGCAATATCCGCCCCGCGATGTTTGCGGGAGCTGCCTGTCGGCGGGGCTGGAATGGCAGGACATCTCGCCGGCGGGCACACTGTTGGCAGAGACCCGGATCCGCACGTCGATCAATCTCTACTTCCGCGAGAGAACGCCCTGGCGCATGGGCTCGGTGCAACTGGATGCCGGTCCCGTGGTCCTGTGCCATGTGCATGGTGACTGCGAGCGCGGCGGGGAAGTTACACTGTTGAACCGCCTGGACGCGTCCGGCCAGGGCGTTTTGCTGGCAGTGCCCAAGGACAGGACAAGCAATATGGAAGACGATCCGCAAATGCGTGCCCTTTCAGCCGACCCGAAACACAGGCGCATCCTGATCACGGACCTGCGAAACCCGAACACGCCGACTCTGGTGACTTCGCTGCTGGAGGCAGGGGCTTCAACCATCTTTGTCGGCGAGGCCGAAAGCTGGCGTCCGCACGCCAACCGCGATCTCTTGTCCGGGCTTGAAAAGGTCAGCTTGCTGCCGCTTGACGTCACAGACACCGCTTCGGTAGAGCGACTTGCCGGGGAAATTGGCGGCAAGACGGATATTCTGGTCAACAATGCCCGGTTTCTGCGGCCGGGCGGTGTTCTGGCAAGAGGCGATACTGCCTTCGCGCGTGAGGAAATGGAGACCAATTATCTTGGTCTGATGCGTCTTGCGCAGGCCTTCGGACCGGGCATGTGCGCTCGCACCAACGATGGCGTCAACTCGGCGGTGGCCTGGGTGAATATCCTGTCAGTCTTCGCCCTGTCCAACTCACCGGACTTCGGTTGCTTTTCTGCCTCCAACGCTGCTGCCTATTCGCTGTCGCAGTCCCTGCGCGGAGAATTCCGTGCGTCCGGGCTGCGTGTCATGACCGTCTTCACCGGACCGGACGAAGACGACTGGACCCAGCCGGTGCCGCCTCCCAAGGTCAATGCAAAGGTTCTGGCAAGGTCTGTGGTCACGGGGCTGCAGCAGGGGCTTGAAGACGTGTGGTGCGGTGACGTTGCCATGGAGATACGCGAACGCTGGCGGCGGGACCCGAAAGTCCTGGAACGTGAACTCACGCAAGGGGGAGAAGGCGCATGAGCGGTCTGAACCAACTGGTCTCCGGCCTTGCCACCGGAGCCGTCAGGATTGTGGATCTGACCCACACGCTCGATCCGGACTTTCCGGTCATCGTGCTGCCGCCCGAGTTCGGTCAGTGCGCGCGTTTCCGGATGGAGGAAATCAGCGCCTACGATCACCGTGGTCCGGCATGGAAATGGCACAACATTTCCATGAGCGAGCACACAGGCACCCATTTCGATGCGCCCTCGCACTGGATTTCAGGAAAGGACGTGCCGAATGGCTCGGTCGATGAGATCCCGGTCGAGGCTTTTGTCGGGCCTGTGGTGGTAATCGATTGTTCGAAAGGCGCTTCGGAGAACGACGACTTCGAACTGACGCCCGAGGTCATCGCAAATTGGGAAAGCGACCATGGCCGCATCCCGGAAGATGCCTGGGTGCTGATGCGAACCGACTGGTCCAAGCGCAGAGGCGCCGACTATCTGAACATGCGCGCCGACGGACCGCATTCGCCCGGGCCGACGCCGGAGGCGATCCGGTTTCTGATCGAGGAGCGGAACATCCGTGGCTTTGGTACCGAGACCGTCGGAACGGATGCAGGCCAGGGGGCGCACTACGTGCCGCCCTACCCCGCTCACTACTTTCTGCATGGCGCGGGAAAATACGGCCTGCAATGCCTGGCCAATCTCGATCAGCTGCCCGCAACAGGTGCCGTGCTGATTGCGGCTCCCCTGAAAATCAAGAATGGAACCGGCAGCCCGCTTCGGGTACTGGCGATGGTGACGGAATGAGTGAATTTACGGCAGTTGTTACCGGCGGCAACAAGGGGATTGGTGCCGATCTGGTCGAAAGGCTTCTCGGTCAGGGCTACACGGTGGTGTCGGTCGCACGAACCGCACCAGAAAAGTCTCACCCGAACCTGCACTCGGTGGAAGCCGACCTTCTCGATGCACAAGCCGTGGCCGCTGCCGCCGGCACGATCGCGGCGGAGTTCGACGTCACCCACCTGATCCATAATGCAGGGCTCATCTGGCCCAATCTTGTCGAGGATGCCAAGCCCGAAGACATCACCGGCCTTGCGCAGTTGCACCTGGGATCGGCATTAACACTCCTGCAGGCGGCCTTGCCAAACATGAAGGCGCGCCAGTTCGGCCGTGTCATGTTCAACGCCTCACGGGCGGCGCTCGGCGCACCGACCCGAACCGCCTACAGTGCCAGCAAGGCCGGCATGATCGGTATGGCGCGCACCTGGGCCCTCGAGCTTGCCCCACATGGCATCACCGTCAACGTGGTCGCCCCCGGCCCGATCCTGACCGACAACTTCTGGGACATCGTCGAAAAGGACAGCCCGCAACAGGAAGCCCTCGCCAAACGCATCCCGGTCGGACGCATCGGCAACGTCCGGGACGTGACCAATGCCTTCCTGTTCTTCTGCGATCCGGAAAACAGCTTCGTGACCGGTCAAACGCTTTATGTCTGCGGCGGTGCGAGCGTCGGAACCCTGACGATCTAGTGTGGTGAATTTGAAATACGCCTCATTGGTGCTGCAACCGCCAGAGCGTATTTCAAATTCGAAAACCACACTAGAAACATATATTTGCTAGTCACCCTTTTGAATCTGAAGTTCGTTCGGAGCATGCCGGAAATTGAGACGAACTTCAGATTCGGGTGACTAGCGGGAGCCGCGTTTGACGGGAAACCAACGCGATTTGTTCTGAAGCGTCTGAGCCGTCAGCTGTCTTCTTGATCTTGCGGCATACAGGCCAGCAGGGCTACCTTCACGTCATCCGGCCAGGGAATGGAACAATGCTTGTCGAGATCGCTGGCGGCCAGCACCTGGGTGCTCGACCAGCGCTTCTCTCCCTTGCAACTGATCTCGTGATGCATGGTGACCGACGACCGGCCGACCCGCTTCACGGTTACTTCGAACTCCAGCTCTTCCCCGAAAAAGGAAGGGCTTGAGAAGTCGCTGGAAAGATGGACAGTCGGAGTGCCCCAACGTTCCTCCCAGATAATCTTGTGCCATGGATAGCCGAGCTTCAGCCAGAATTCCTCGTTCACACCGTTGAGGATGTTCAGATAGGATGGAAAATAGGCTGTGCCGGAGATGTCGCAATCACCGAAGTTGAGCATGCGGGTGGTTTTGAATGGAACGTCCAAAATGCGTTTCTCCCTGCCACTGGCTGGCTCACCATGTAAAGGTGGCCCAATTTTATTTATTTGATTTTGCACATATCGCAGAGGGGCTTCAACACGTGGATTGTTCGCCAGGATGTTGATTCCTTGCCTGCGTAACGCGGGCCGTGCGCTGAGAAATCTGGATAAATATCTGAAATCAAGAAGAATATTCGGAGTTTCGTGAAGCGTCGATCCACCGTGAAAATGATTGCGGAGCGAAGGCGTTTTCTATTGTCGATTGCAAAAAATACATGCAGTTTCATATTTATTGACAAGGCATGCTCATCAATGGAAGTATTCAAAAACGGTCTCGGGCCTGCGGAGGAGCCCAGCCAGACAGACGCATCATTCAAGGGAGAGGAAGATGAAGTCGCTATTCAAGATTGTTGGCGCTGCCGCAGTTTCACTGAGCCTCAGCGTTTCGGCGCTTTCGGCGGAAACCGTTCTCAAGATTTCCAGCTGGCTGCCGCCAACCCATAGCGTGAATACCGGCATTTTTGCCAATCTGATCACCATGATGGAAGAAGCTACAGGCGGCGAAGTCTCGGGTGAGCTGGTCTTTGGCCTCGCCCCGCCGCCAGCCCAGATGGATCTGGTTCTTGATGGTGCCGCAGACATGGCTATCATCTTCCACGGGTATCAACCGGGCCGTTTCGTCGGAACGAAGCTGATTGAACTGCCGGGTTATGAAGGCAACGCAGAAGACGCATCCGTCGCCTATTGGCGCGTTTATGAAAAATACCTCGCTGCCCTGAACGAGCATCGCGGCGTCAAGGTCATTTCGCTCAACACCCATGGCCCCGGTCAGATCCATTCCAGCAAGGAAGTCAGCAGTCTTGCCGACATGAACGGCCTGAAGACGCGTATCGGCGGCGGTGTTGCCGGCGATGTGGGATCCGCGCTCGGTCTGATCGGCATCAACGTTCCGGCTCCGAAGGTTTATGAAACGCTGGAATCCGGTGCGGCCGACGCCGTTGCGATGAATGTCGGCGAACGTGTCGGCTTCAAGCTGAACGAAGTGGCCAAGTATCTTTATGACATGCCGGGCGGTCTCTATCGCGGCTCCTTTGCCGTGATCATGAGCCAGGAAAAATTCGACAGCCTGCCGGAAGATGTCCAGAAGGCCCTGGACGAGCAAGTGTTTGGTGAGCCCGCGAGCCGGATGGCAGGTGCATCCTGGGACGAGTCCGACACGATTGCCTATGAAGCGACGAAGAACGCAGAAGGCACGAAGATCACGCCTGCGAGCGATGATGACATCGCCAAGTTCGAGGAAATCAGCAAGGAAGTCACGGACAAGGTTCTGGCGGAATTGCAGGAAGCCGGGGTGGACGCGAAAGCCGCCTACGAAATGGTCAAGCAGGAAATGGCCGGAAACTAAACGAGTCCGGGCGGTCCTGTTCGTCCGGACCGCCCGCAGCTGAAGGATCTGGACGTGTCCCGTCTACTCAAGTTTGCGGCCAGTCTGCCGGCGCTGCTTGCCTCGTTTGCCTTGTTCGTCCTCATGGTCATGACGTTCTGCGACGTGGTGCTCCGGTCGGTGTTCAACTCGCCGATCGAAGTTGCCGCCGACATGACGCGCCTGCTCATGGCAATCATGGTTTTCTCGGTTCTGCCGGTCGTTTCCGCAAAGGATGGCCACATCTGCGTCGACCTGACGGATGGCATGTTCAAGCGCGCCGGACTGACCCGCTGGCGCAACGCTTTCACGGATCTCTTTTGTGGTCTGATGCTGGTCCTGCCGGCCATGCGCGTATTTGATCTGGCCGAACGAAGCCGCTCCTATGGCGACGTCATGGAATATCTGCGCCTGCCTTTGCACTATGTCGGATGGTTCATTTCCATCGTCACGGCAATTACCGCCGCAGTCCTCATTATCCGCGGGCTCGGCCATATTTTCGCACCGAAATTGATGAGCCCCCGGCATGCTTGAAGGACTTCTCGGATTCGCAGCGGTTCTCGTACTGGTCTTGCTGCGAGTGCCCATCGCCTTCGCCATGGGCTTTGTCGGAATGATCGGCTTCATGATTGAATCGGGCTACCGTGCCTCGATTTCCATGACGGCTCGTCTGATCATCGATACCAGTCAGGATTACGGCCTTTCGGTCGTTCCGCTGTTCATCCTCATGGGGTTGTTCGTCAACAAGGCCGGGATCAGCCGGGAGCTCTATGCTGCTTCCAACGCGTTCCTCGGCCATTTCCGCGGTGGTCTCGCGATGGCAACCATCGTTGCCTGCGGCGGGTTTGCCGCCATATCCGGATCGTCCCTTGCAACCGCCGCCACAATGTCGAAGGTGGCCATGCCGGAAATGCGTCGGTTCGGCTATGCCGACAAACTGTCGACTGCTTCGATTGCCGCCGGCGGGACGCTCGGCATCCTCATACCGCCATCGGTGATCCTCGTCATTTACGGTCTGCTGACCGAAACCTCGATCGGCAAGCTATTTGTCGCCGGCATCATTCCCGGCCTTCTGGGTGTCGTACTCTATCTGGTTGCTGTCCAGTTCACGGTCTGGCGCGATCCGGAAGCCGGTCCGGCAGGTGAACGCATCAACCTCAGCGGAAGACTGTCCGCCCTGAAGGATGTCTGGGCTGTCCTGCTGCTGTTCTTCCTGGTGATCGGCGGGCTCTATGGTGTCTTCGATGTGCCGCCGATCAACCTGAGCTTCTCGCCGACGGAAGCCGCCGGCATGGGCGCCATGGGGGCTTTTCTGATTGCGCTTGCCCGCAGGCGCCTGTCTCTTGCCGATGCCCTGGAAGCCTTGCGCGAAACGGCCATGACTGCAGCCAGCCTGTTTGCGGTTCTGATCGGCGCCTGGATCTTCTCCAACTTCGTCAATATCGCAGGGCTACCGACCGCGCTCAGCGATATGGTGACCGCCTACAATCTGCCGCCATGGATGGTCATGGGGCTGATCCTGCTCATCTACATTGCGCTCGGCTGCGTGTTCGAAAGCCTGTCGATGCTGCTGTTGACCGTGCCGATTTTCTTTCCGGTCGTCACAGGGCTTGGCTATGATCCGATCTGGTTTGGTATCATCGTCGTGGTGGTAACCGAAATCAGCCTGATCACACCTCCCGTCGGCCTGAATGTCTTCGTGTTGCGGGCGGTTGTCGGCGACGTGCCGACGGCCACGATCTTCAAGGGTGTCACGCCGTTCTGGATGGTCGATATCATTCGTCTGATCATCTTGCTGACACTGCCGGGACTAGTGCTCTTGCTGCCAAACCAGATGTAGGATCAGATTTGATCTGGCATCTGCCGGCAAGCCTCTGGCATCGGAGCCGACACAGACCGCAGACGTACCTTTTCAAAGGGGGATGCGGTCCGACTACTTTTCTGGGAGGAGGAGAAAATGGAACGTACTGCGAGCCCTGCAGACGCGATGGCAGGCGGTAAGTCTTCAAGGGGCAGACCGGACAATCCGGCCGCTGCCGAAGCCCAGTGTCCGTTTTCCAAAAAGGCTGCCGAATTCGATGCGTTCGCCGGACCCTATCAGGCGGACCCCGCAGAAGCACTGCGCTGGTCGCGGGAGCAGTTACCAGTCTTCTACAGTCCCAAGCTCGGCTATTGGGTGGTCAGTCGCTACGATGACATCAAGGCGGTCTTTCGCGACAACATCCTTTTCTCGCCCCGGAACGCCCTGGAAAAAATCACGCCGGCAACGCCGGAAGCAATGGAGGTACTGAAGGGCTACGGCTATGCGATGAACCGGACCATGGTGAACGAGGACGAGCCCGTACACATGGAACGGCGGCGCGCCCTGATGGACCACTTTCTTCCGGATAATCTGGAAGCCAGGCAGGAGATGGTGCGCCGGCTGACGCGCGAAAAGATCGACGCCTTCATCGACAGCGGCCGGGTCGATCTGGTCGACGCCATGCTTTACGAAGTGCCACTGAACGTTGCCCTGCATTTTCTGGGTGTTCCGGAAGACGACATCGCGGTCCTCAAGAACTTCTCGGTCGCCCACTCGGTCAATACCTGGGGCAAGCCCACCGACGAGCAACAGGTCGCCATTGCGCATGACGTCGGGCAGTTCTGGAACTACGCGGGCAAGATCATCGAAAAGATGCGCAAGGAGCCGGACGGAACCGGCTGGATGCATGAGACGATCCGCAAGAACGCGGAAATGCCGGATGTCGTGCCGGACAGCTATGTACATTCAATGATGATGGCGATCATCGTTGCCGCCCACGAAACGACGTCGCTCGCCTCGGCAGGCATGTTCAAGACGCTGCTCACCCACAGGCAGGCCTGGCAGGATATCTGCGAGGATCCGAGCCTTATCCCCAACGCGGTGGAAGAATGCCTGCGCTATTCCGGTTCCATCGTTGCGTGGCGGCGCCAGGCGATGGCGGCGACCAGCATCGGTGGCGTCGAGATTCCGGAAGGGGCGAAGCTGCTCATCGTTCAGGCGTCCGGCAACCAGGATGAGCGGCATTTCGAAGATGGCGACAAGTTCGATATCTACCGCGACAACGCCGTCGATCACCTCACGTTCGGCTACGGCAGCCATCAGTGCATGGGCAAGAACATTGCCCGTATGGAAATGCGGATCTTCCTGGAAGAAATGACGCGCCGGCTGCCACACCTGCAACTGGCCGAACAGGAATTCACCTACCTCGCCAATACCTCCTTCAGAGGTCCGGATCATGTCTGGGTCGAGTGGGATCCGGTGAAGAACCCCGAGCGGGCCACGCCGTCGATTGCAAACGGGAACCATCATTTCCCGGTCGGAGCGCCTGCGCGCCGTGACATCGCGCGCAAGATCCGCGTCAAGAATGTCCGCAGGGAAGCAGACGGCATCCTCGGGCTGACGATCGAGGATGCCAAGGGCCGGTCCCTGCCGGGCTGGAGTGCCGGGGCACACATCGAAGTGTGCCTTGAGGGCTTTGATCGCAAATATTCTCTGTGCGGCAGAGCCGATGGCAGGGACTACGATATCGCCGTGCTTCTTGAAGAAGATGGGCGGGGCGGGTCGCGCCGTATTCACGAGGTTGCCGCAGAGGGGCTTGAACTGCGCCTTCGCGGCCCGAGCAACCTCTTCCGGCTCGACGAACAGGCCAGCTCATACGTCCTGATTGCCGGAGGGATCGGCATCACGCCGATCCTCGCCATGGCAGACCGGTTAAAAGCCTTGGGGCGAGACTACACGATCCACTATTGCGGGCGATCTCGCGAAAGCATGGCCTTTCTGGACCGGTTGCAGGCCGATCACTCCGGAAGGCTTGCGATCTATGCCGGGGACGAAGGCGCACGCGCAAACCTGGCCGCCATTGTCGCCGGCTTGCGCGACGGCGGGCAGGTCTATGCTTGCGGTCCGCAGCGGATGATTTCCCAGCTGGAAGACCTCACTGCAAGTCACCCGGCCGGCACCTTGCATTTCGAGCATTTTTCCGCGCAGGAGACTGCTCTTGATCCATCGAAGGAAAACGCTTTCCAGGTCGAACTGAAGGATTCCGGCCTGACGCTTGAAGTCGCAGCAGATGTAACGTTGCTCGACGCGCTGCTTGCGTCAGGTATCGACATTGCCTGCGATTGCCGGGAAGGATTGTGCGGCAGTTGCGAGGTTGAAGTTCTTGAGGGAGAAATCGATCATCGCGACGTGGTACTGACGCGCACCGAACGCGCGGAAAACCGGCGCATGATGTCCTGCTGCTCAAGGTCGGTAAAGGGCGGCACGGTCAAGCTGGCGCTGTAGGGGGCCGGGCGACGGTTCGCAATGAGCGAACCGTCCGCAGACCGGTAATCGTTTCAGCGCTGGAAAACCCGCGTTCTGGTGCCGCCGGCAGGTCCCGTCCGGCTGACGGTGCAGGACTGACTGTTGGTGCTGCAGTTGCGAGTGCGCGACGCGGTGCCGCCGGAAGGGCCGACCACGTTTCGGGTGGCATTGCATTCACCATTGGCACAGGTGCGGGACTGGCTGGCCGAACCGCCGTAGATACCCGTTGTCGTCCGCGTGGCCGTGCAGCTGTCTCCTGTGCAGGTAACCGCCCTGTTATGCGAAGTGACGCGTGCCGCCGGTGCGACCGGATAACCCGGGCGATAATAATGACCCCAGCGGCCATACCAGGGATACGCGGCGTAATAGGTGTCCCAATAAGCGCGGTTATAGGCAACGACTGTGAGGCCGACTGCCGGTGCGACCACTGGTGTGACGATGACCGGGCTGCCGCGGTAAACGACCTGAATGTAGCTGGCCGACACCCAGCCGCGATACGCACCGAAGCTCACGTCGCACCAGGAATAGCCGGAAACGCAGCCGTAAGTCGTGATCCGTGTTCCGGCGGGAACAACAGTGACGACGGGATAGCCGGTCGACGGACCAGCCCTCAGGTTCACGTTTCCGGTGGAGACGGCAACCGTTGCCGCCGCCGCAAGCGATGGTGCGCCGATCAGGATCGCCAGCGCGAGGTACAGTCGTTTCATCATGGTGTTCTCCATATGCGTCGCCGCCTTGGCAGCGGCCTCTGGAGACCCTCGACCTGTCGCTTGCACCGGGTCTTTCCGGTCCGTTGCGTTATGTTTCAATTTGTAAAACATGACCGTTCGGCCGGCGTTGGTCCTGCTCGCGCGTACAGGAAGACAAATGCCGTGGTCGCGGAGGTTCTGCACCGTGCGGCGCTCCGGCAGCCAAGGCATTTCGTTAGATTTCCGGTTTGTATGATTTTGTAATCGCTGCCTGTTTTCGTTTGATTTCGCAGGTTCGTCATGTGCAATTGAACTCATGGAACCGGATGCAAAGACAATATTGATCGTGGATGACGATCATGAAATCCGCCGCCTTGTGGGCGAGTTTCTGAGCCGGGAAGGCTTCGAAGTCGTCTCTGCACAGGACGGCCGGGACATGGATTCGGCGCTTGAACGCGTCCAGCCGGACCTTTTCATTCTCGACCTCATGTTGCCGGGCGAAGATGGACTGTCCATCTGCCGCAGACTGCGTGCTCAGGGCAATACGCCCATTCTCATGCTGACGGCAAAAGGGGATGAAACCGACCGTGTGGTCGGGCTGGAACTCGGCGCCGATGACTATGTCGTCAAGCCGTTTGGTCCCCGAGAGCTGCTGGCACGGGTCAGGGCGATGTTGCGCAGGGCCGCCTCCAACCCTTCGCAACCCATGTCGAGACGGTTTGCCTTTGACCGGTTCATTGTCGATCTGGACGCGCGCCAGGTCGAGACCGACGATGGAGATCTGGTGTCCATCACCAGTGCCGAATTCGATCTACTGTCGTGTTTTGTTCTCCGCCCGCGCAGGGTTCTCTCCCGCGATCAGATCCTGGACTGGACCCGTGGTCGCAGTGCCGGTCCTTTCGACCGTACAGTCGATATCCTGGTTTCGCGCATCCGCAAGAAACTGGAAATCTACAGCCCCGGCAGCAGCTTGATAAACACCGTTCGCAACGGCGGCTATCTTCTGACGGCCTCGGTCCGGCAGGTGGCGTGAGATGCGTTTCGGCCTGGTCGCAAGACTTGTTGCCATCGGCGCGAGCCTGCTTCTGGTCCTCTGGTTGCTGGTGCTTGGCGTCGCCTATCGCGAAGGCAGTCTTTCGCGCGCAACATCCAACCCCGAACCGGCGCAGCTTGCCGCGATTGCAGAGCTTTTTGCCGGTACTCCTCCCGCGCAGCAGGACACGGTTCTGAAAGCAGTCCGCTCGCCGGGGCTTGATGTTCAACTGGTAGCCGTTTCCGAGGTTCCCGAAACCGACAGCCAACTGCGTGACAGTGGTGTGCTTGAACCCTACCGGGCCATTCTGGGAGATCGCCTGCTTGCCGCACAGTCTCGCAAGCTGAACGGTCTGGACGGCAGCCGCTGGCGTTTCGGCCCCATGCGCCCGCTCAAGTTCTGGATCGCGGCAGGAAACGGCAAGGCTCTGGCAATCGGGGTTCATCTGCCGTTCCCGGTCACGCCTCTGGGCTTGCCTGTCGGCCTGGGGGCGGGTCTGCTCGGTACGGTGTTCGCGTTTATAGCGCTGCTTCTGTTCCACCGTGAGATCCGGCCGCTTGCAAGGCTGGCGGCGGCGGTGGACCGCATCGATCCGTCCACCGACCCTGTTCCCTTGCCGGACACCCGCGCCGGTACGCCGGAAATTACAGCGCTCGTCCGGGCGTTCGACAGGCTGCAAAAGCGGCTTCACACCATGACCCGCTCGCGAATGGCGCTTATCGGCGGGCTCCAGCACGACGTGCGCAGCTTCGCCACCCGCCTCAGATTGCGTCTGGAAAATCTGCCCGACGCCTCGGAGCGGGAGCGGGCAACGTCCGATATCACGGACATGATCTCCCTGCTCGACAATGCTCTCCTGATTTCCCGGGCCGGCGTCGGCGTACTCGACGAGGAGTTGCTTGATCTCTGCGAACTTGTCAGCGCGGAGTTTGCCGAGTTCAGGGAAGCCGGACTGCCTGCTGAAGCGAGTGAGGATTTCGCGCAGAAGCAGGCATGGATCGTCGGCGATCGTGTCGCGCTCAGGCGCATCATTTTGAACGTGGTCGACAACGCCATAAAATATGGCACCTGCGCGCGGGCAACCTTCGTCCTGGACGAAGAGCGGATAACGATCCTGATTGATGATGATGGCCCCGGCTTTTCGGAAGAAGCCAGATCGCTGTTGCTCGAGCCCTTTGTGCGCGCGGAACCATCAAGGTCCCGGGGAACTGGCGGTGCAGGCCTCGGTCTTTCGGTAGCCCGGTCATTGACCGAAGCCCATGACGGGGCCATCAGTCTGGAAAACACTCCTCGGGGTGGTCGGGTGAAGGTGACGCTGCCCCTCTTCAAGTCAAGCTGACCACCGGGCGGGAAACAAAAAGCTACAATTTCCCATCAGTCGGAAAACCGGCGGATATGCGGAATTTGCAGGATCTCTCCATCGACAACGAGTTGGAGAGTACCGTGAAGAAGCTGATCCCCTTGTCACTTGTGGCCGGCGTCACGCTTGCCGCCGTCATGCCTTTTGCCGCGGTGTCGCAGGACAATCCCTTCGCCATCAAAGGCCCTGCCTATCCACCCGAATTGCCTATCGTCTTCGGGGGCGTTCCCGACATCTACGACGTTGCGGAGCGCCTCGATCATCTTCGGCATTTCTATACCGGGAAAGCCGCCAGGTTCAGGCTGGCCGGCGCGTTGAGTTCGCAGGAAACGGCAATCGGCATCCGGGCCGACCAACAGGACGAATGGCGAGCCTATACCGCTGCAATGCTCGCTCTGGTCCCGGATGCCGGCACGGTGCGCGCCCTTGCAGGAGCGCCGGACGAAGATCCGGCAGGTCCGGAAGCCTTCGGCCGGATTGAAGCTCTGGCGGACGTCCTTTCCGTCTATGGCGAAAAGGGTGCAGCGTTGAAAACCGCAGTCGAGAACCTGCGCGCAGCGCTAACGGAAGAGCAGCTTGAAGCCTCCCGGTTCCCTCGCCTTACCCTCAGATAACCCGCATCTCAATACGACAGAATTGCCGGTGCTCCCGCCGCACCGGCAAAGACGGGCGCGTGGCCGCCAATGTTCCACGCGCTCGTCGTCCCCCTCAAGACATAGGAAGATTTTCATGAGATTTTTGATTTCGGCTCTTTTGCTTCTGGGTGTCTCCGGGGCCCATGCCCAGGAACTGACCCGTCAGCAGATGCGGGAAATCAGGACCGCCTGCGAAGCAGACGTGCGCAGCTTGTGCTCCGGCATACAGCCGGGCGGCGGCAGACTTCTGCAGTGCCTTCAGGCCAACGCGGCAAGCATGTCGCCGAGTTGCGCGAACAAGCTTCTTGAACTTCAGGCGTCACGTCCTACGCAATAACAAAAGCCGCGGCGGCAGGCCCTTCCTGGCAATGCCGCCGCTGCCAATTCAATTTTGCCTTTTGCTGGGGCTCTGGCCCAAGTCGTTTCATTCGGACGAACTGGTCCAGCCTTTCCATTCCAGCTTTCCGGAAAAGGTCTCAACGAGCGCGTCGATCAGGACCCTGACTTTCCGGGGTGTATTCGCGCCAGGGGGGCGGAGTACGTAAAGGCCGACTTCAGGTGTCGGATAGTCAAGCAGCAGGGGAACAAGGTCACCGCGCTCAACCGCATCGTTGACGAGAAACAGGGGCGCGTGAGCAATTCCAAGCCCCGCAACCGCCCAGGCTACGGTTATGTCTCCGTTGTCAGTGCGCAGACGTCCCGAGGGGCGTACGGAGATGTTCCCGTTGCCACTGTGGAAGATCCAGTCCGGTGAAAGCGCAGCTGTGTAAATGAGGCATTCGTGGGTGGTCAGGTCTTCAGGCGTTTGCGGTGTGCCGTTTTGCTTCAGATAGGTCGGGCTGGCGACGACGATCGAGTTGATCGGTGCGATCTTGCGAGCGACGTAGCTGGAATCGCGCAACTTCCCAATTCGGATCGCGGCATCGAACCGCTCGCCGATCAGATCGACAACCCGGTCAGAAAACGAGGCATCCACTTTCAACCGCGGGTGACGACAGGCCAGACATCCGAGGATCGGACCAAGATGTCTTGTCCCGAAGGCAAGAGGGACCGACAGTCGCAATTCTCCGACGATTTCGTTCGAGTGCTCGGAGATTGCTTCGAGCGTGTCTTCATAGTTGGCCAGAAGATCCTCGCTTCTGGATTTGAATTCCTGGCCAGCCTCCGTGGGGGCAATGCCGCGGGTCGTCCGATCCAGAAGACGGGTGCCGAGCAGGTCTTCAATCCGCGCAATTCTGCGGCTGACGATGGATTTCGAGATGCCGAGCCGCGTCGCAGCCGCGCTCAGGCTGCCGCATTCCACGACTTCGATGAAGCATCGCATATCGTCCAGATCAATCATGCGTTCCTCTCAGAGCAACAATCTGGTGCGAAAAATGACGGTTCCGGAAAAGGCATCCGGGAACCAAGTTGACGACTGAATTTCTTTCATGAAAAGCAGGACGTACAATCAATGTCTAAAGTTCTCGTACTGACAAGCAGTGTTCTGGGCGATGCCTCCGTATCCAACCAGCTTACCACCCACATCGTAAACCAGTTGCGTCTCAAGAACGGCAAAAGCAAGGTCATTGCCCGCGATCTGGGGAGCAATCCCGTACCGCATCTGACGCAGGATTCCACGATTGCCTTGCGTGTTCCCGAAGCTGAAAACGAAGTGCAGGCAAACGCGCAGGCCCTCTCCGACGAACTCATTGCCGAGTTGAAAGCGGCCGACCTGCTGGTCATCGGTGCGCCCATGTACAACTTCGGCATTCCTTCCACGCTGAAAGCCTGGTTCGACTACGTGCTGCGCGCCGGAGTAACCTTTTCCTATAGCGACGCAGGTCCGGAAGGTCTCCTGAAAGGCAAGCGCGCTATCGTCGTCTTGACACGAGGTGGCCTCTACAGCGAAGGACCGGCGCAGCTGATGGATGCCCAGGAACCTCACCTGCGCACCTTGCTCGGCTTCATCGGCATCACGGACGTCACTTTCATTCGCGCCGAGAAACTTGCCTTCGGTGCCGCTTTCCAGGAAGAGGCCATCGCCGCAGCCAAGAAGGCAGCCAATGAGGTGGTTGACGAGTTGCAGCTGGTGGCTGCCTGACATCCTTGCAGCGGGCTTCGTCGGTTGCGATAGCGAAACAGGCATATTTCAACACCGTCGTCCCCCGGCCCTGTCCCCGGCCTTGTCCCCGCCCCTGCCTATGTCAGCGGGCGGGGTTTCCGTTGTGAGCGAACGTCTGAAAGCCTGTTTGGTCTCTCCCGTTCGGATTTCTGCATCCACATTCGGAAACACCTGTCCCTTCATGCCCTGCCCGAGATGAAGATCGGCTCAGTTTGGCTGTGTGATCAACAAAGGTGGACGCGGTGGAGGGAGCCGCCGCGTCCAGACCATGTTTCAATCAGAGATTAAACGTCCCCTGGACGTGTCAATGGTCGGTGTCGGGCGCATCGGACAACCCGTGCTGGAGCCGGATCATATCCGCCGCCCGCTCTCCGATGACAACACATGGGGCCATCGTATTGCCGGTCGTGATGCGCGGCATGATCGAGGCATCGGCGAGCCTAAGTCCCTCGATGCCATACACCTTGAGCTGATTATCAACCACCGACATGCTGTCCCGCCCCATCTTGGCCGTACAGGATTGATGCCAGTAGGTGACAGCGGATTTCCGGATGAAGTCGATCATGCCTGACTTGTTCCGGGACCGCGGTGCCGTCTCGGTTTTGACCAGCGGCGTGAAGGCTTCACTGTTTCCCGCCTCACGGCATAGTTCCACTGCCGCCAATGCAGCCGTCAGATCTTCCGGCTCACTCAAGGAGTTGGGTTCGATGAGCATAGGGTCGCGGGCATCCGGCCCGGACAGACGCAGCCGTCCCCGGCTTTTCGGCTGTGCAAGCCCGGCAAACATCGTCCAGCCGTGTTCAGGTGTTTCCAGGTCCGTTTCAACAGGGCTGGGCACGGCAAACTCAAGCTGGCACTGAAGAATATCGGGTTGCTGAAGAGCGGAATTGCTCTTCCAGTAGAGGGTCGCTTCACAACCGCCACCGCCGACTTCCTCAGGTTTACGGTACGCCCAGGTACACCCAAACGCGATGTGATCCTGATGATTGCGGCCAACACCGGGAAGATGCTGGACAACGGGGATGCCGTGAACCCGCAGTTCATCCTCGGGACCGATACCGGACTGCATCAGAACCTTGGGTGTGTGAACAGCGCCGAGTGACAGCACCGTTTCATATCGCGCGTGGAACTGCCGATATTCGCCATCGACCAAAGCTTCGACGCCGACCACCTTCTTTCCCTCGAAAAGGAGCCGCGTGACCAACGCATTGGTCAACACAGTCAGGTTTGGTTGCGCCATCATCTTGTGGGTGTAGGACCGGAAGACCGACTCCCGCTTGCCGTTGCGGATCCTCAGTTCCGCGATCGATGCACCGCCGGCACTTTCCATCATCTCGCCGTTGGGCGTGTCAAAGACGGGAACACCAATCAGCTCCGCCGCCTCGAGAAGTGCCCTGGCAAGCGGCTTTGGGCTGTCAGGTTGCGCGACGTGGACGGGGCCGCCGGATCCTCTTCGCAAAGGATCGGGTGTTCCGCGCCAGTCTTCAATACGGCGGTAATATCCGAGCACGGACTGGTATCCCCAGGCTTCGTCGCCGGATTCTGCGGCGAAATGGTTCCAGTCTTCCTTGTGGCCCCGGGCCCACACCATGACATTGATGCTTGAACCACCACCAAGCCCCTTGCCCATGCTTAAGGGAAGCCGGCGGCCGGCGAGCCCAGGTGTTGGTTCACCAACGAAGCCCCAGTCACGGTCACTGCCAAGGTTCAACGGCCATTGAGCCGGTTCCATGACACTTTCGGCGAGATCGTCGCCTCCAGCCTCAAGGAGCAGAACCCTGGCATTGCCGTCTTCGGCCAATCTGGCTGCGACAACCGACCCGCTGGAACCTGCGCCGCATACGATGAAATCGAATTCGGCATTTGTCTTTTCGAGCTGCATGGTCTTGTCCATGTGATCGACCTCTATCGATGCTTGTGTTGTTTAATGCTGGTTCGAGACCGTTTGTGCGGCTTCGTCGATCGTGTCGGCGACGACTTTCGGCTGGGTCATGAAGAGAGCGTGGCTGGCAGAGACCTTCGTGATCTTTGCACCGATACGTTCCGCCATGTGGATCAGCATGGCCTGGTCGAACGCCTTGTCTTCGGTTGCAATCACCGCCCAACTCGGCTTGGAGCGCCACGCGGCATTCTTCAGCTTCGTGCCAAACGCTGCCAAGTTGAGGGGAACTTGAGAATCCCGCATGAAAGCGGCGTCCGCGTCGCTGACGTCATGAGCAAAGCCGGATTTGAATTTTTCATGGTCGACATAGGCGAAATCGTCTTCCGAAGTGTCGATGACGAACTCGGAAGCTGCTGGAAATCCATCATATTGTTGAGCTGTCGTTTCGCCGGCATCTGGTGAAAGCGCCGAGACATAGACCAACCCGGCAACCTTCTGGTCGATCCCCGCTTCGGTAATGACCGTGCCGCCCCAGGAATGCCCGACAAGAATGGCCGGGCCGTCCTGCCGGTCCAATGCGCGTTTGGTGGCCGCAACATCGTCTTCCAGAGATGTCAGCGGGTTCTGGACGATGGTGACCCGGTATCCACGCGTTGTCAGTTCGTCATAGACGCCGCGCCAGCCGGAGCCATCCGCAAAAGCGCCGTGAACAAGCACAACATTCCTGACAGTCTGATCCGCCGGAATGGTGTCTGACGCGTTCGCGGACTTCAGTCCGATGACGGCAGCGGCGGCAGCCGCCAGAACAAACATTTTCGTCTTGGTCTTCATGGCTCTTCTCCAAACAAATAGCGATAATAATTATCGCGATAAGAGTGATTATAGTGATTGAATTTTCAGGTCAAGAGAAATGTTATCGCGATATTGTTTCTCGTGATGTGGTTTGATATACGGGGGCAAAGGAGCAGCGCATGACGAATGACCGGAAGAACAGTCCACCGCCTTTGGACGATCAACTCTGCTACGCGATCTATTCGGCAGGGATTGCCATTCAGCGCGTCTACAAACCCCTTCTTGACGAGCTCGGGGTGACCTATCCGCAGTATCTCGTTCTCAATGTTCTCTGGCGCGACGACCAGAAGACAGTCGGGGCAATCGCCGAGACCCTGGCGTTGGAATCCAGTACACTCACGCCGCTTCTCAAGCGTCTCGAAACGGCGGGACTGCTGCAAAGAACCCGAAATCCAAACAACGAGCGACAGGTTGTCGTGGCGTTGACCGACAAGGGCCGTGCGCTTCAGTCCAGGGCAGGATGCCTTGGCGAGGCTCTGCTGACGGCTTCGATGCAAAGCCCCGAAGACCTCGCGAGCCTCAACAAGAACATCCGAAATCTTCGCGACACGATCTATTCTCAGATCGGCGGGTGGGGCACTCCCGCCTGATCCGCGCATTCGTCATGTCTACGTTGTCGGTATGGTGCCCCCGTCAATGACGTATTCGGTGCCGGTGATCGTGGCCGCGCGGTCGGACGCCACGAACGCAATCAGGTTTGCGACCTCTTCCGGTTTTGTCGGGCGACCGATCGGTATTCCGCCAAGCGCATCCATGATCATCTTCTTGCCGCCCTCGTAATCGGTGCCTGCCTGTTTGGCGAGACGGTCGGCAAGGCGCACCGACGCTTCCGTCTCAATCCACCCGGGCGATACACGCAGCACACGCACGCCCCTTGGCGAGACTTCTTTCGACAGGGCCTTGCTGTAGGTGGACAGCGCTGCCTTCGCGGCTGCGTAGGCGGTTGTCGATTCAGGCAGCGGCAGCTCCCTCTGGATCGACGAAACGTGGATGACAACACCGCTTCTCCGTTCAACCATGTCCGGCACGAGTTGCCGGTCCAGGCGAACGGCAGGAAAGAGATTGAGGTAGAGCTCGTTGTGCCACTCGGCGTCCGTCAGGGCGACATACCCGCCTCCCGGAGCAGAGGAACCGCCGAGCATATGAACAATGATGTCCACGCCTCCCAGCCTATCCCGGACAGCGGCGACAAGTTCATCGCAGCCTTCGGTCGTGGTCAGGTCTGCCGCGACGAACTGGACGCCATCTTCAAGCGTGTCCGGTCTGGTGCGGGCGCTTGTCAGCACTTCGGCCCCGAGTTCCCGGAATAGTCTGACCGTCGCAGCTCCTGCGCCTCGTGTTCCGGACGTGACAAGCGCCCGTTTGCCTTCAAGACTGAGGAACTTGCTCACGGCAGGATCTCCAGTTCGGCAATCTTCTCGCCCGTCAGGCGGAAAAAATACCTCAGGTCGACCGGGCTGCCGGGAAAGTTCCCGACAACGTGGCCCGTCACCACCTTGCGATCTCCTTCCACCTCGATTGCGAGAGGTTCGACCGTGTAGGAGTACTTTGTTGAAGCTTCCGCCTTCCATCGGCGGATCGCGGTGCGTCCCGCATGCACGTTTTTTTCGTCCTTGACGACCGCGTCTTCGCTGAAACAATCAGCGACGGCATCGGCATTCCTGTTTCCGTCAGCTTCGAAATAGGCAGCAATCGGTCCTGGTAACCGGATATCCATCTGACATCTCCGTTTCTGGTGATGGTCCAGCCGGAACAGCGGTGTGTTCCGGCGTCGATGGTCGAAATATATGGCTGGACCTTAATCGCGATAATTGGGATAAAGCTGGATGTAACATCACGAAAATCGGAACAATGTCACGTCAGATCCTGGGAGAACTTGAAGCGGTTCTGGCCATCGCCAATCGAGGGTCTTTCCGTGCGGCGGCGCTCGAACTCGGGCTGTCGACGACGGCGCTCAGCAACCTTATTGGCAAGATAGAACGGCAACTCGGCGTTCGCCTGTTCAATCGCACCACGCGAAGTGTCTCGTTGACGGATGCCGGTCGGACCTTCGTCGAACAGGTGTCCCCCGCACTGCGTGACATCCAGGACGCAATGGCAGCCGTGCGCTCGCAACAGGACACGCCTTCGGGGACATTGCGCATCAATGCTTTCGCAACAGCTGCCCGGGAAGTATTTGCGCCACTTGTTCTGGCGTTCCTGCAGCGCTACCCACAGGTTCACATCGATCTCGTCACCGAAGGCCGGATCGTCGATATCGTTGCCGAAGGGTTCGATTTGGGAATCCGAACCGCCGACCTGGTGCCAAGCGACATGATCGCCGTGCCGCTGGGTGCGCCTCGCAGCTTTGCCGTGGTCGCCACCCCCGCCTACCTCGAAGAACATGGGAGGCCGGCCGCACCACCTGATCTTCTGGCTCACCAATGCATCCGTGTCCGGCTGCCAAACGGTGCACTTTATCGCTGGCATTTCGAGAAGGATGGCAATGCCCTCCTGATCGACGTGGAGGGTCCGATTACACTTGATGAAGCTTCGCTTGCACGAATGGCCGTTCTCGACGGGATCGGGATCGGGTTTTTCATGGAAGCCAACGTGCGCGACGACATCGCTGCCGGGCGACTTGAACGGGTCCTGCAGGATTGGACCCCGCCAACGTCGCCGCTGTGTCTCTATTATCCCGGGCGCAAAAACCCTTCGGCTGCCTTCCGGGCTTTCGTCAATATGGCGCGGGACCTTGGCAAGGCAGCTACACGAAGAGATCTTTTTCCGGCTGAGCAATGAGCCACTGCCGTTTCTGGAAAATTTCGTGCAGTTTCAGCTACAGCCGATCAGCGGCAACCGAACGTTTCTGACGATCAGGCCACGCCTTGTTGGTGGCGTTGGACCTGGCGATCCATGCGGAAGAAATCCTGCGCAGGAAGGAGCGCATGACACCGGAAGAGTCCCTCGAATGGGGACTGGTCGATCGCATTCTGTCCGAACGCGATCTCGACGGCTGATATGAGATCGGTCTGAGCCAGTCCGGGGCCACCGCGCAACAGGCAAAGAATGAACTTCAAGCTAAAGCAATTAGCCTGTTTCGTGTCCTGTTGCTGAGCTCGTGTCCTCAGACGCGGGCAGCTTCGAAAGCCTTCCAGACCTTCTCGAAGGCGGCAAAGTCCATCGGTCCTTTTGCTGTGGCTTCCAGAACGATCTTTTCCGAGGCAAAGAGCTTGGCAATGCCTTCTTTCAGGCCCGGTATGACCTCCGCCGGAATGACCACGGCACCATGTCGGTCGGCGTGGACCAGGTCACCGTCCTGGACAGTCAACCCAAAGATGCTGACAGGCGTGCCCAACTCGCGAACATGCACGAACCCGTGGCTGGGACCGATGGAACCCGCGACCACCGGAAATCCTTCTGCCATATCGCCGAGGTCGCGCATGACCCCGTTGGTCAGGGCACCGGACATGCCGAAGGCCTTGTGGATCGAAGTATTCACCTCGCCCCAATAGGCCCCAATGCAATGCGGGTAATCCACGTCCTCGATGACGGCTATCGAGGGTTTGGGGGCCTCGGCCATGCGCCGGTAGTATTCCATGCGGCGGGCGCGGATGACGTCCGCAGGCTCTGTTGGTGGTTCGAGTGCGGCGATCTTGGCCGTTGAGGCATAGCCCACCATGGCGCCACCCTCCGGTGCGCTGCACAGCGTGGTGCCTCGTGTGAAGCCATTGAAGCCGCGCTTGCCTTCGACAACCTCGATGGCATTGCAGACCGTCGGCGTATCCACGCGTTTCAGCAGTTCCAGAAGTTCCTGATCCATTCTAATCCTAGTCCTCAAGCCATCGTCCGAGTGCGGCATTCGTTGCCGCTGGCTGTTCCAGTGTCGTCAGGTGACCGGCTTGTTCGATGATTTCCAGAACTGAGTTCTGAAGCAGTTCTGCCATCTGTGTATGCCGATCAAGGGGGCAAAGCCTGTCGCTCTCGCCGGTTAGAACCAGAGCCTTGCCCTTGTAGGCGCGCAGCGTTTCGGTCTGTGATGGGCGGTCGATCAGCGCTTTCGACTGGCGCAGGAAGACCTCGGGTCCGAGGCCTTCTGCCATGTCAAGCGCAAGGCTCTCGAGGTCGGCAGCGGTCGACCTGTCATGTGCGAAATTTGGAATGACCTCGAGGCGCATGACGTCCGAGAGCCCACCTGCGCGGACCGCCGCCATTTGTGGCGCCCGCTTTTCCTTCACCGTGTCCAGTTCGGCACGTGGATTGGTGTCGAGAAGTGCCAGACGCTCCACACGTTCGGGCGCCTGCCTCACGACCTCCATGGCGACGATCCCGCCCATGGAAAGGCCCGCGAGCGCAAAGCGTTGCGGTGCGCCGGAAAGGATCGCCGCTGCCAGGGCCTCGACATTGTCCTCGTTGCATATCGGAGCAAGATGCAGTGCACGCGACCCGGAAAAGGCAGCGATCTGCGGCCCGTAGAGCCGGGCGTCGCACATCATGCCGGGGATCAGGACTAGCGGGAGACGCGTCATGGCCACTTCCTTTTCAAGAAGGCAGCCGGCGAGACCGGATCGCCTCGCCTGCTGCCAGGTGTCAGTTCCCGGTCCAGGTCAGTCCAGCGGGATCATCTGTGGCGACAACCCGGTAGAGCGATGCCTCGCCGGTCATCGACGGCTCAAGCGAATAGACCTCTCCAGCGAGCATCAGGGCGGTGTCACCCGGGTTGAGCACGGTTTGACCGCTGCTCCAGCTCAGCGCCCAGTGGCCACGCATCGGCATCAGCACTGTCGGCTTCTCCGGTGTGATGGTGTCGCTGGAGAGTGAGCCGCGCGTCAGAAACTCGACCTCGAAACCGGGCTTGTCTTTCAGGAGAGCGTTCTCGCCGATCACCTTCGCCGGCTTTTTCGCTGCCAGCGCCATCAGGTCCCAGTAGCGGGCAACATAGTCGCGGACAACGTCCTCCACCGGCGTTTCCGGGAAAGCCTTCAGCTCTTCGTCGGTCAGAAGCGGCATCGGCGACACGTTGTGCGGCAGGGTCTGGCCCTTCTTGCTGTCGTAGAGGACCCCGTTCTCCCCAAGGATGAGACCGTGTTCCCGCGCGTCCTCAATCACCTGAGGTGCCCAGGTCACGCCGCCGCCGGCATCATCGCCGCCAAGGATCGCCATGATCATTCCGTAGTCGGTGCCGATGTTCTCGAACCCGCGAAAAATCCCGGTCGGAATGTTGAAGATGTCGCCTTCCTCGGCAACGAATTCGCCGGCCGTGCCATAGCGGCCCCAGAAGAAGCGCCAGCGTCCCTTCAGCACGAAGAAGACTTCGGCTGTGGTGTGGTTGTGAAGCGAGTTGCGGCAATGCGGCGGCTGTCCCGCGGCACCGATATTGAAGCCGACCTTGTCGGTGATGTGGACGTGCTGATCGGGACTTTCCGAAACCCCGCCGCCGATGATGGTGAAGTTTTCCTTCTGGTTCGAGCCAGGCGTATGGGCGTCGATGAAGGCAGTCTTGCACGGCTTCAGTTCACCGTAGCGAACGATGCGATCGTTGATCGAACTCATGTCGAATATCCTTGAGAAATCTGGTCAGTGTAGGGCGGCCAGCAGCCGGTTCGGCGGGTGGTTGTTCAGCCGCCGTGATCTCAAGCTCTGCAGATAGGTGTGATGCCGTTCCTCGGCCTGAAGGGGTGTCCTCATGTGCCGAACGGGTCCAGCTTGCGCGTGGAGCCGCGCTGGATCAAATCACCCGGGATCAGGATGCGTGTGGGCTCTGTGTGTCCCTCGACGCGGCCAAGCAATGTCTCGACTGTTGCCTCGACCATGCGGTTCACCGACTGGCGGACTGTCGTCAGGTCATAGGTCGGCCAGCCTGCAACGGGCACATCATCGTAGCCGACCACAGCGACGTCGCCCGGTACGGAAAGCCCCAGTTCGAAACGCAGAACGTCCATCACGGGAAGTGCCATATGGTCGTTGCCGACAAATACCGCGTCCGGTCTGTCCGCTGAACCGAAGAGCTCACGCGCAAGCTGGCGCGCCACCTCGGTGCTGTATTTGCCGTCGAGCACGGCGCAGGGTTCGCGGCCGTGTTCGGCAAGCGCCTCAGTGAAGCCGCGTGCGCGGTCGCGCCCGGTCGAAGATCCCTGCCAACCGGCGATATGGGCGATCCGTTCATGTCCGCAGGCGACCAGGAAGTTGGCGACGGTACGGCCGCCTGCAAGGTTGTCGGAGGTTACCGACGACAGGCGGTTGTCGTCCTGACCGCGATTGAACATGACGATCGGGATGCCGGCGTCTTCGCAGCGGGTGGTCAGGTCGTTGGTGATTGCAACAGAGGCCGTGATGATGCCGTCGACGCGGTAATCGAGCAATTCGTCGACCACGCGGGTGACATCGTCCTCCTGGTTCTCCGCCAGAAAGATCAGGATGTGATAGCCCCTGGCCTGCAAGGCCCGGCTGAGACGCTCGATTGCGAGCGGATAGAACTGGTTTTCAAGGTAGGCCACGACGAGGCCGATGATGCGACTTCTGCCGGTAATCATCGCCCGCGCGATCGGGTTCGGTCGGTATCCGAGTTCCTCGGCTGCCGCCTCGATGCGGTCGCGGGTCTTCTGCGAGACGCTGGAGCCCGGCGTGAATGCACGGCTGACTGCCGACTGGGAAACCCCTGCCAGCTTTGCGACTTCGCTGAGTGTGACCTTTTCCTTGCTCATCAGTCCGCCGTCCAACCTCCATCGACCAGCAATGCCGTTCCGGTCACCAGGGAAGAAGCGTCCGAGGCGAGGTAGACGACCGCGCCCATGATATCCTCGACTTCGCCTACCCTGCCAAGCTTGATCTTCTCCTCGATCCACTTGCGCCGTTCGGGGTTCTCGAACGTCGTCTCGGTCAGCGGGGTGCGAATGAAGGTCGGGCAGATGGAATTGATGCGGATCCCCTTCGGGCCCCACTCGATCGCCATCGATTTGGTCATGCCTTCGATTGCGTGCTTGGAAGCTGAATAGACGGCGCGGTCGATGCCGCCGACATGGCCCATCTGGGACGAGATGTTGATGATCGAACCCGGCTTGCCTTCGGCTGCCAGCCGGCCTGCGGCCAGGGCTGCGAGAAAATAGGCTGCCCGGAAATTCAGGTCGATGACTGCATCGAAGTCTTCGGGCCGGGTTTCCAGCGCAGGACCATGGCGCGCCATGCCGGCGGAGTTCACGACAACGTCAAAGGCCGGCAGGTCAGCGAGGGCTTTTTCAAGCGCTTCATGATCTGCCATGTCGAGGACCAATACGTCCGCCTGCATGCCTTCGGCCTGCATTTCTGCCTGAAGGTCCTGAAGCGGCGCGGCCCGCCGGGCTGCCAGCGTTACTGCCGCCCCGGCTTCCGCAAGCGCGACAGCGCACGCCTTGCCGATGCCGGAGGACGCACCTGTTACGAGGGCGCGCCGGCCATCAAGGCGAAAGGACGGGGTGCGCGGTAGGCTCATTCGGCCTTCTCCAGAACCGGTGCAGCCTCACCATAGGCGACGTTGACACCGCCATAGCGGCGGACGCGGACGTTGCACTGCTCGGCGTGGCCGACAAAACCTTCCAGCATGCACAGGCGCGAGCCATAAGCACCGATACTGGCCGCTGCTTCGTCGGTCATGACCTTCTGATAGCTGTGGGTTTTCAGGAACTTGCCGACCCAAAGTCCACCGGTGTAGCGGCCGGCCTTCTTGGTCGGCAGCGTGTGGTTGGTGCCGATGACCTTGTCACCGTTGGAGACATTTGTCCGAGGGCCGAGGAACAACGCGCCATAACAGGTCATGTTTTCCAGGAACCAGTCGTCGCGGTCGGTCATGACCTGAACATGCTCGGAAGCAATGTCGTCGGCGACCTTCAGCATTTCCTCGTAGGTGTCGCAGACGATCACCTCGCCGTATTCTTCCCAGCTCACGCGGGCGGTGCCCGCTGTCGGCAGAATGGCGAGAAGCCGTTCGACTTCGGCCATGGTTTCTTCCGCCAGCCTGCGGCTGTTGGTCAGGAGCACGCAGGGGCTGTTGTAGCCGTGTTCGGCCTGGCCGAGCAGATCCGTCGCGCAGAGTTCCGCGTCTGCGGCGCTTTCATCGGCGATCACCATGGTTTCCGTCGGTCCGGCAAAAAGATCGATGCCGACGCGGCCGAAGAGCTGACGCTTGGCTTCCGCAACAAAGGCGTTGCCCGGACCAACCAGCATGTGCACCGGCTCGATGGTTTCCGTGCCGATGGCCATCGCGCCGACGGCCTGAATGCCGCCCAGCACGTAGATTTCGTCCGCGCCGCCAAGGTGCATGGCCGCGATCACCGCGGGATTGGGTTTGCCGTCGAAAGGCGGAGTGCAGGCAACGATGCGCGGAACACCGGCGACCTTCGCTGTTGCGACGGACATATGTGCGGAGGCCACCATCGGAAACTTGCCGCCCGGCACGTAGCAGCCGACGGACTGAACCGGCAGGTTGCGATGGCCGAGAATGACGCCCGGCAGCGTCTCGACCTCGATATCCAGCATGCTGTCGCGTTGGGCCTTTGCGAAATTGACCACTTGCGCCTGGGCGAATTTGATATCGGACAGTTCCTGCTCGGTCAGTTGGGCGATCAGGCCGTCGATCTCCTCTTGCGACAGGCGGTAGGATGCCGGGGAATACTTGTCGAATTTCTCGCTGAGGTCGCGCACGGCAGCATCGCCGCGTTCCTCGATATCCTTCAGGGTTGCCTCGACAACGGCGCGCACCTTGGCATCGTCCTCGACACGGTCCGCTTCCGGCTTTCCTTTCTTCAGATACTCGACAGTCATTTCAGGTTCCTCAGTTTTCCGGGCGACTTTCTGCGCGGCGAAACCGCATCGTCCGTCGTCATCTTTCGAATGCGGCCGAAATGCCGCTGTTGTGTGGTTCAGCGGGTTGACCGCCGAAGGTTTAGCGCCCGTAGCCCAGGAACAGTTCTGGCAGTCCAAGGGACAGGACGGGAATGAAAGCGATCAGCAGGAGCGCGAAGATCATCGTCACCACCCAGGGAAAGATCCTTCGGGCGATGTCCTCGAACCGGATCTTGCCGACAGCGGCGGCCATGAACAGGTTTGCTCCGAGCGGCGGTGTCACGAAGCCGATGGCAAGCGCCACGACCATGACGATGCCGAAGTGAACCGGATCCACGCCGAGTTTCAGCATGATCGGCAGAAGGACAGGTGTCAGGATGACGATTGCCGCCAGTGTTTCCAGGAAGGTGCCGACGATCAGAAGCAGGACGATCGCGGCCAGCATCACCACCACCTTGCTCTGGGTCAGCGACAGCACGAGCTGGGCGAGATCGGACGGGATACGCTCCAGAGCAATGATGCGGCCGAAGGCGTAGGACGCACCGATGATGACGAGCACGGCGGAGACCAGCAACGCTGCTTCCAGCATCATCTTCGGAACGGCGGACAGCGGAAGCTCCCGATAGACGAAGCAGCTCACGATCAGGGCATAGACGACGGCGACGGCGGAACTTTCGGTCGGTGTCACCATGCCGGAATAGATGCTGCCGAGAACAACAGGCGGCATGGCGAGGGCGAGCTTCGCGTCCCAAAGGGCGGCCCAGAGACTGCCGGTGCGGGTTGGCGGTACCGGGTTGCCCGCACCCTGGTTTCCGGAGCGACGCTGTATCACGTTGTAGCCGATCAGGGTCAGCGCGATCACGAAGCCCGGAACGATGCCGGCCATGAAGAGAGCCGTCACCGAGACACCAGAGGAGACCGCATAGACGATCATCACCACCGACGGCGGGATCATGACGCCAAGCCCGCCTGCGGAGGCCACCATGGCGCCTGCATAGGCCCGGTCGTAGCCGCGATCGACCAGAGCCGGGATCATGGCGAGGCCGATGGCTGCCACCGTCGCGGATCCTGTTCCGGAGATGGCCGCAAAGAACAGGCAGGACATGATCGTCACGGTACCCAGATCGCCGGGCATGCCGCCGAAGGCATGGTCCGCAACGGCGATCAGGCGTTTGGAAATGCCTCCCTCGGCCATCAGGCTGCCGGCCAGGGTGAACAGCACCACCGCGATGAGCGTGAAGCTGTCGATGGCCGAGACCAGCCCGAGGGCATACATGTCGAGGCTGAGGAACGGAATATAGAGGATTGCGAGCATGCTCGCGGCACCGAGCGCAATGCCGATCGGTACACCGATGAGCAACAGCAACAGGAAGCTTCCGAAGAGAATGGCTGTCGTCATGGCTCAGATATCCGTCTGGGGGCCGAGGCGCGTGTCGCCATCAACGACGGCAGCCTTGATGGATTGCAAAAGACGCAGGCTGCTCAGGGCGCCGGAAAAGATGATCGCCGCGTAAAGCACGGCTTGAGGCCACTCGGTGGAGCTCAGGATCTTGCCGCGGTCGATGGATTGCTGCGTGATCACGACACCGAGCCAGCAGACGACGACGGAATAGATCAGGAAGATCACCTCGGAGAGCACGAACATCCAGTGGCGCAGCGCCTTCGGCATGACATCGATCAGAACCGTGACACGCATGTGCCGGCGCTCGCGGATTGCGTAACTCACGCCGAAGTAGATCATGTAGACGAAGGAAAACCGGGCAAGTTCGTTCGCCACAGCTATCGAGGTGGAGAAGGCAAGCCGCGCAATCACGTCCGCGAAGACCAGAATGATGATCATGCCCAGCATCGAGACGATCACCGCCGGCTCGAACCATTTTTCGAGAAACCGCATTTTGCCTTCTCCTCCCCTGGTTCGCTTACTGCGCGACGGCCTGCATGAAGGTGTCGTAGAAGGAGTCGCCGACCTTGGCGCGAATGTCGCCTTCGATGGCGGCGTTCATTGTTTCGCCGAGGCGCTTCTTGTCGGCCTCCGGCAGCTCGTTCACCTCAAGCCCGGCTTCTTTGAGTTTGGCCAGGGTTTCGGCATTGGCGGCTGCGGTCAGCTCGCGCTGCTTCTTGACGGTTTCCACTGCAATTTCGTCGATGAGCGTGCGGTCGGCTTCGTCCAGGCCGTTGTACCAGTCAAGATTGGCCATCCAGAGTTCCGGCCAATAGATGTGACCGGTCAGGGAAACGTATTTCTGCACCTCGAAGAAACGCTCGATGATCATTGAGCTCAGAGCGCTTTCCTGGCCATCGATCAGGCCCTGCTGCAATGAGGAATAGATCTCTCCCCACGCCAGCGGCACCGGAACGGCGCCAACGGACCGCCAGGCCTTGATGGCGATCGGGTTGTCTGCCGAGCGCATGCGCAGGCCTTCGAAGGCTTCGTAGCTGTCGAGCGGTGCACGGGAGTTGGTGAAGCTGCGGAACCCGAGTTCCATGAAGCCCATGTTCTTGAGCCCACGGTCTTCCATGGCTGCAGAGATGGTCTTGCCGGCGTCGCCGTCCAGAAGGCTGCGCGCGGTCTCTTCGTCCTTGAAGAGAAGGAACTGGTCGAGCACGGCCAACTGATCGACAGTCGAGCTCAGATGAACCGACGCACCCGTGGTCATGGTAATGTTGCCGGACTGGACCAGGTCAGTCATTTCCTTGACGCTGCCGAGCTGGCCACCTGGAAAGATCTCTACCTGGATGGTGCCATTGGAGCGCTTTTCGAGTTCTTCCTCGAAGTAGCTCAGAGCCTGGTGGACAGGCGAGACCTCAGGCGTGGCATGGCCGATGCGGATGGTCGTATCGGCTGCTGCCTGTGTGACAAATGCAAGTGCGGCTGTTGCAGCCCAAACGGCGACTTTCATTCTGTTCCCTCCCGAGAAGCGAAATTGAAAACGGGAGAACCGGCATTTGGGAACGCTTGCAAGCTGCAGTCCCACCGGCTCCTCCCCGGAACACGATCGCGGCACCTCCGTATGCCTGCGACCCGGCCCTTGACCCGGTTCCTACGCCGGATTGAGTCAGTTCGCAAGAGATTTTGCAAACGTTCCCAAAATGTCAGGGGCGAAAAAACCCTACAAAATACGTTCTAAATTGTTGGAAAACGATCGAAAAATTCGCGAATTGAGGCAGGCAAAAAATATTTTTGCAAAATTTGTGAAAACGCTTGCAAGCGGAGTTTTCCGACAAGTGACACGCGAAGGCCTTGGCGAACCGGCTCGGCTGCAGAGCGGTCGCAGCTGGTAAGCGTTCTGTTCGGGAATACTAGCTTCGGGTCGTGCCGCGGATGACCTCGACCGGCGGAATCCGGACCTTGCGGACGTCCGTATTCCCCTCCTCTATCGCGTCGACCAGCATGGCGACTGCCGCCGAGACCATCTGGTTGATGGGCTGCCGGATCGTGGTGAGGTTGAACGAAGGCCAGGCGGCTTGCGGGATGTCATCGAAGCCGACCACGGCCACGTCCTCGGGAACCTTCAGTTTGAACTCGAAGCGGATCACGTCCAGGGCTGCGAGCGCCATGTGGTCGTCGGCGACAAAGACAGCATCGGGCTGATCGGGCACGTCGAAAAGCTGGCGGGCTGCATCGGCGGCATCCGTGTAGTGATAGTTTCCGTCCGCTCGGGAGTGCAGTTCAACGCCTGCTTCCTGCAGCACGGCCATGAACCCGGCTTCGCGATCAATCTGCGTCGAGGCTCCGGAGAAGCCGGCAAGCAGGGCAACGCGTTTCGGCTGTCCGCGCAGAAGCGCTTTTGCCGCCAGTTCGCCGCCAAGGCGATTGTCGCTGGTCACCGCGCGCAGATTGTCCTTCGGCTGATCGCGGTTGAACAGAAGCACCGGGATGTCGAGGTCCCGGCATCGTTCCGCCAGTGTCGAGGAAACGGACACGGACACCATGATGATGCCGTCGACCCTGTAACCCATGATTTCCTGGATGACGGGCTCGACGTCGTTGATGGTGTTCGATGCCATGAACAGGAGGACATGGTAGCCGTTTTCCTGCAGCGCGATCGAAAGCTTTTCAACCGCTTCGGGATAGAACTGGTTCTCGAAGTAGTAGACGATCAGGCCGATGATCCGGCTTTTCCCGGTGATCATCGCCCTTGCCAGAACATTCGGCCTGTAATCGAGTTCGTCCGCGGCGATGCGGATCTTCTCGGCCATCTTCTTGGAAACGGAGGCGCCCGGGGTAAAATATCTGGAGACTGCGGACTGGCTAACGCCGGCCTTGCGCGCAACGTCTACAGATGTAACCGGTTTGCTGTTCAAGCGGGCCTCCGTGATTTTATCATGTTCTGAGTACTCGTGCTTCGCGAACTTGTCACCCCTTCACGGTGAGCCGCCGGCCGTCCTGCGCATCAAACAGATGACAGCATTCGATCGGGATCCGCGCGCTGATCGGTGCACCGATCTCGGAGCGGAAGTCCTTGGCAGCCTTCAGGTTGACCAGTTCCCCACCCGCCTCGACGGCCACCATGGAGGCGTCGCCGAGAAGTTCCAGGGCGAAAACGGTCGACGACAGCTCGCCTCCTCCATCCACAAGGGTCACATCCTCGGCCCGAAAACCCAGGGTCACCGGCCCGGAGATGTCACCGCGCAGACCTTCCACGCGGATGTTCTGAGCCGTAAATACGCCGGCGGAAATCTCTCCCTTGACCAGGTTCATCGCCGGAGAGCCGATGAAGGAAGCCACGAAGGTGTTGGCCGGGTTGTCATAGATCTCCGTCGGTGTCGCCACCTGCTGAATGACGCCACCGCTCATCACCACCACCCGGTCGGCAAGGGTCATCGCCTCGATCTGGTCGTGGGTAACGTAGATCGTGGTCGTCTTCAGCCGGTGCTGGAGGTTCTTGATTTCGGCGCGGGTCGACACGCGCAGCTTCGCGTCCAGGTTGGACAGGGGCTCGTCCATGAGAAACACCGTCGGCTCGCGGACGATTGCACGTGCCAGTGCGACGCGCTGCCTCTGGCCACCGGATAGCTCCGCGGGTCGTCGGTCGAGCAGGTCGGTCAGATCGACCATTTCCGCCGCCTTCATTACCCGGGCATCATGCTGGTCCTTTGGCACCTTGCGAACCTTCAGCGGGAAGCGGATGTTCTCGTAGACCGTCAGGTTGGGATAAAGGCCATAGCTCTGGAACACCATGGCGATGTCGCGATCCTTGGGTTCCAGAGTGTTCACGACCCGGTCGCCGATGATGATCTCGCCTTCGGAGATGTCTTCCAGACCGGCGATCATGCGCATGGTGGTGGACTTGCCGCAGCCGGACGGGCCCAGCAGAACCAGGAATTCGCGGTCGGCGATGTGCAGGTTGAAGTTGTTGACGCCGTAGACATTTCCCCAGCGCTTGGTGACATTTTTCAGTTGGATCTCGGCCATGGACTATCCCTTGACGGCGCCTGCGGTCAGACCGCTGACAATCTGGCGTTGGAAGAACATCACGAGGATGAATAGCGGTACGGTGGCGCTCACGGTCGCGGCAACCGCATACATGATGGTGCCTTCGGTCTGGATGGTTCCAAGGAACGAATTGATCTTCGGAACCATGGTCTGGTTTTCCTGGGACAGCAGCAGCGCGGTTACCGAGAAATCGTTGTAGGCCAGAAGGAAACTGAACAGGCCGGTGGTGATTACGCCTGGCCACATCACCGGCATGATCGCCAGCCGGAACGCCTGGAAGCGGGTGCAACCATCAACCATCGCGCTTTCATCCAGATCTTTCGGGATCGACTTGAAGAAACTGTGCAGCATCCAGATCGTGAAGGGCTGGTTGATGGCCACCAGGACGATGATCGCTGTCGGCAGATAGCCCCAGATGTTGAGCTGGAAGAACGGCAGCAGGAAGCCGGAAACCAGCGTGATGTGCGGCATGGCCCGGAAGACCAGCGCGGCGATCAGGATCCAGAAGGTGTAGTTTCGGCTCGAGCGGGAAAGCGCATAGCCGCCGAGTGTTCCGAACAAGAGCGAGATGGAGGTCACGCAGATGGTGACGATCGTGGTGTTCCAGACCGAGTGGTAGAACTCTCGCTCGATCCAGGCACCACGATACCCGTCGAGTGTCAGCGCCTCGCCTGTCTGGCGCACGGTCGCAGGCCCCGTGATGGCGTTCCAGAAGGAGACCCGGCTGAAGAAGTCAGCCTGGACCTTGAACGAGCCCCACACGGTCCAGATGAAGGGGAAGGCCGCAACGATCAGCCACACAACCAGGATGACCCCGGTAAAGATGGCGAGCGGGCGGGAATAGCCGATGGATCTGGTCATCACCGGGCCTTTCTCTTGAAGTCGCGCCAGGTCCGCACGAGCACCGGGCTGAGCAGGATGATCACGCCGATCATGGTCAGGATCGAGGTGGCTGCGGCCGATCCGAAAAGCTGGTTCACCTGTCCTGTCAGGTCGTTGTAGATCAGCCAGGAGAGCGAGGTTGCGTTGGCCTCCGACGAGAAACCGATGATCGGTTCGAACACACGGAAATTGTCCATCAGCAGAACAAGACCGACGAAGGTCGCCAGCGGAGTCAGGTGAGGCATCACCACGTATCGGATGCGTTCCCAGCGGTTGGCACCGTCGATCATGGCGGATTCCAGTGTGTCCATCGGCAGGGTCTGCAGACCGGCATAGAAGACCACGAAGGCGAAGGGCGCCATATGCCACGTTCCGTAGGTGATGAGCGTGAGCCACGACAGCACGGGGCTGGCCTTCAGCGACAGTTCCGGATCGTTGAACAGCCACTGGAGTGTCGCCCCGATGATGCCGTCGGAGTTGATCATCCAGAACAGGATGAGCGAGCCCAGAAGAGGCGTCACGATGTAGGGCAGCAGCGACAGGAAGATGATCGGCCCGCGAAACAGCCTGGGCACACTGTTGACGCCGAGAGCGACGGCAAAGCCGGCAATCATGGCAAGCGGTGTCACCAGGAAGGTGTAGACCAGGGTGAAGGACAGCGCCTTGTAAAAGGGCAGATTGTAGATCCTGGTAACGACATCGACAAAACCGTTGCCGCTTTCCAGGATCTCGGCGATCTCTTCAACCGCCAGGTGGGACCGATTGAGATAGGTGCCAAAGGCGTTGAAGCGTCCAAGTGGCTCTTCTTCGCGCAGGACCCGGGTTGCCTCGGTGTCGACCTTGGTTTCGTCGGTGCAGCCGAACGGGCCGCAGTTTTCCACGGTCACGAGAACCTGTTCATGCTCGACGAACATGGACTGCACGAAAACGGACACGATCGGCAACGCAATGAACAAGAGCATGGCGAGTGCCGATGGCCATATGAACGCTGCAAAATCACGGTGGCGCATAAAGTCTCCCCCGAAAAGGATACACCCCTGTCATCGACATGACAGGGGTGTGGCAAAGGGCAGTATCAGTTGAGGAAGCCGGCTTCCTTGGCTGCGGCGCGGTAGGCTGCTTCCACGTCGTTCAACGCCTGTTCGGCACTTTCGCGCCCCTGAAGGAAATCGGAGAGTTCCGCGCCGAGTGCCGTATGCAGAAGCCCCATGTAGGGTGACATCGGGTAGGCTTTCGCCCCGAGCTTCGCGTTTTCGAGGATCGCTTTTGCCGAGGCGGGAGGAGAGAAATCCGCAATCAGCCAGGCAGCTGCGGACGGATTGTCCTGGGCAACCTGAGGCCGGATACCGTGCATCATCGCCTGGAAGGAAGCTGCGGCATCTTCGTCGGAGATGTTCTTGGCGATGGTGAAGCCGTCCCACCAGAGCGCTGCGGCCGGTGTGGTGCCGCCACCGACGGTCGGAGCCGGTGCGAGAATGGTGGCTTCCCCGATTTCCGGTGCCGGGCCGTTGGGGTCGATGTGACCGTTCACCATGGAGGCCCACTGGTTGATGATCGCGACTTCACCCGAAAGGTACATCGCCTTGATTTCATCGGACGTGAAGGTCAGGAACTCGGGTTCCATGTATTCGGAAAGTTCCTTCATCAGCGCCAGGGTCTTCAGACCCTCCTCGCCGCTTATGGCCGGCTCTGCGCTGCCCGGCTCGAAGAAGGAGCCGCCAAGGCCCAGGTAGGTGTTGACGAACTCGTTGCCGAGATACCATCCGGCCTGGTCTGCCGCGGCCAGCGGGTATTCCAGAATGCCCTTCTCCCGGATCACCTTGGCAGCCTCGATGACTTCTTCAAGCGACGTCGGCTGTTCGAGGCCGGCTTCCTTCAGGATGTCGCCGCGAATGTAGAGGTTCTGGCCGTTGGCCATGAAGGCGATTGCCATGACCTTTCCATCGACCTTGATGAGCTGCGTTGGCTGAAGCTGCTGGCCGTATTTCTCGACCAGCTCGTCCAGCGGACGGATGAGGCCGTCGTTCATGAGCGGAACGATGGAGTTGTTGGCAACCATCGCCACCGTGTACTGCGCCGGGTTGACCGTGAGCGCGGGCACCTGAAGTGCCTTGTGCTCGGTCGTCATGTTGGCTTCCACGGTGACGCCGTCTCCCGCGCAGGCTTCCGCTTCCTTGATAACGGTTCCGAGGGCATCGAAGTCGTTTGCAAGGATCTTGACGTTGCCACCCTCGATGCCGCACCCGGCGTGTGCCGTGCCGGCCCCGAGAACGAGTGCAAGCGCACTCACGGCTAGCTTCAATTTGCTCATCTCATTCTCCATTGGAAGAATGCCCGATTGACCCGGGCTATTTCTCTTTGTTCTTGACGGTCTTTCAGGCTTCGGCGGCCTCCACCGCGGAAGCCTTGTCAGCAAGCTGCGCGAGCTTGACCTGAACCAGCAGGGACAGTTCGTCATAGACTGTCCATTCGTCGACGATCTTGCCGTCCTTGTAGTGATAGTGCGACATCCCCATCAGACGCAGATGCTTGCCGGTGGGCGCTCCAAGACTTTCCAGAATGCCGTAGCCGAGGTGATGACCCTCGAGTATCCAGCGAACGGCGACTTTCGTGCCGCCTTCGACGCAGGGCGTGGAACAGATGTGCTGCGGAGCGTAGACCGCATCCGGCATGCTGCCCACGAGGCCGAGCGTCTGATGAGAAACCGACGCAGTGCCGTAAAGCTCTTTCATCAGCGGCCCATGGTACATGGCGGTCGGTGCATAGACTTCGCGGATGCGGCCGAACATCTTGCGATTGAAGATGTCATGCAGGAGCTGAAGCGTTTCGCGTTCCAGATCTGTGTTGGCGATGTCCAGGTCGGCCTTTTCCGCCGGCGGATACTGACCCTGAAGCAGGCCGACCTCGCCGATGTCGAGTTGCGTGAGGCCCTGGCTCAGTTTCGTTTCGGCGATCTTGCCTGCATAGGCGTCGACGTCGAGGCCGAGTTGGCGTACGACCGCCATCTGGTCGGAAACCACCCATTCGCGGTAGATCTTGTTGCGATGGATCATGCAGTCTGCGACCGTGCGGGACACGAAGGAGCGGCCGTTGGCTGGGCCGTAATGGCCGTTCTGCGTATAGCGCCCAGAGCCGGTTACCAGGTGAGAAGTGTAATAGCCGTCCTTGTCGTCGCCGTTCCAGATGACATGGGTTGCCATGCCGCGGCGTTCGGGCAGGGAGACGAGCCTCTGGATGGTGTCGCGCACCACGTCCTCACGATTGTAGATCGTGCCCATCGGCAGGTAGAGGACGATATTATGCGTGTAGTGCGAATAGATGAGGCCTACGTCGCGCTCATCCCAGATCTTGTGCGTGCAGCGGACAATATAGTCGACGATATCGGAGTAACATGGGTCGAAACCCTCCATGCCCTGAACCGGCGCGCGCCCCTCCGGGACCAGGTCGGTGAAATCGGCGCGCTCGACTTGCATGACATTGCCGTTGTGCGGCGCGTCGTTCACGCGTGGAGCGGATTTCACGTCCTTTGCCTTTGGGGTGGAGACTTCCTGCGTTCCCATTTCATCGTACCTTTTAGCGAAGCTGTTTCGCGCATCTTGCAGAATTTTGCATACGCTTGCATTTTGATATTGCCAAACATGTTCAGTCCGATCAATAAAAATCTGCATACCTATGCAAAATGAAATTATCATGGTTGGAAATCACTCCCGGAGGGCGTGCGTTCACCGCACCGGAACGACCGGAAGACGACGACAGGAGAACGGCCGATGACCCTGGCCGAATACAAGAAGCGCCTCGCGGATCTGGGGTTGGCTGTTCCCGAGGCGGATCTGAAAGCATCCGTTGCGCAGGCGCAGCGCCTGGCCGAACAGGCACGTGCCCTGAAGGATGACCGCGACGATGGATGATGTTCTGGACAGCCCCTTGCGCCGTCAACAGGAGCTGATCGCGACTGGCCAGGTGTCGGCGTGCGAGATCGCGTCGGCTCTGGTTGCCCGCATCGAACGGCGGGACGGTGCCATTCGTTCAGTTGTGCATCTGTCGCCGGATGCTGTGGCCGAGGCGTCTCGCTGGGACAATGTTCTGCCGGACGACCGGCCGCCGCTGGCCGGACTCTGCTTCGGCGTGAAGGACATCATTGATGTTCATGGCCAGCCGACCCGCTGCGGGTCGCATGCCCATCTGCACGCTCCCGGGCAGGCCGGGCACATTGATGCTGTCAGCGTCGCGGCGCTCAGGCAGGCCGGCATGGTGCCGCTGGCCAAGCTCGCAACCTATGAATATGCGCTGACAGGCCCCGCCTTCGACCAGCCCAACCCGCCGGCCTGCAATCCCTGGGACACCAGCGCGATCACCGGCGGCTCCTCGTCGGGCTCCGCCGCGGCCGTTTCGGCCGGGCTTATGCGCGTTGCGCTCGGGACGGACACCGGCGGGTCGATCCGTGCACCTGCGGCCTATTGCGGTGTGGTTGGGTTGAAGCCGACCACGGGCCTGGTTTCAGCATCAGGGTGTTTTCCGTTGTCGCAGAGCCTCGATGTCATTGGCCCCCTCGCCGCCTGCGCCGAAGACGCTGCCGTCATTCTGGAGGCGCTCGCCCCTGCGAGCCGTGCTGCAGCTGACATCGGACAGGAGCTCACGGGACTTCGCATCGCCTACGCCCGCGACTGGTTCGTTGATGATCCTGCGGCGGATCCTCACCTTGTCCAAGCCATGGACGACACCGCCGCGCTCCTTTCCATGCTCGGTGCCAGAATAGAGCTGGTGACGCTGCCGCCCTATCAAAGGCTCGAGGACGCGGCCACTGTCATCCTGCAGGCGGAGGCTCTTCAGAACCATTTGGTGGGTCTGCGCAACCGGTTCGATGCCTATGGTAAGGACGCGCGCCGGAACCTTCTGACAGGAGCTGTTCTGGACGAACAGGACGTCGTGCATGCCCGTGACATTGCGCATCGTTTCAGGCAGGAGGTTGACGTATTGCTGGCACAGCACAGCGCACTTCTCATACCGACCACGCTCGGCACCGCACTGAAGTTCACCGCCTTTGCCGACGGTGCGGTCTGGACCGCAATGCGCACCATGCCGTTCAACATGTCAGGGCATCCGGCGATTTCACTTCCCTGCGGGTTCGGCGCGAACGGCTTGCCGCTCGGCTGCCAGCTTGTCGGCGGGTTCGGGCAAGAAGCGTTGCTCTGCCAGCTCGCTTACCAGCTCGAACAATCCAGCAACCATTCGGCCCGGCCCGCGATCGGGGCCGAGCCGGTATCGCTGGATTATCCCTGAAGTCGGTCGAGGCGCAGCTGCGCCGCGCGGCGGTGGCCTTCAAGCCCTTCTGAGGCGGACTGGCGGACTGCCGGCGGCGCGACTTCGCGGATGCCGTCCTCGTCCATCCACTGATGGGTTACGGTCTTGATGTACGACCCTACCCAAAGCCCGCCGGTGTAACGTCCGGCGCCCATGGTCGGCAGCGTGTGGTTGGTGCCGCAGCACTTGTCGGAATAGACGACGCTGGCGTTCGGACCGATGAAGAGCGAACCGTAGTGCTTCAGCTTTCTGGCGAAGGTCTTGGCATCCTCGGTGTGCACCTGCAGGTGTTCGGCGGCGACGATGTCTGAATAGGCGATCATTGTCGCCTCGTCCGGGCAGACGGAAATCTCGCCGTAGTCTTTCCAGGCCTGGCCGGCGGTGGCTGCCGTCGACAGGCTCTTCAGCTGAACGTCCACTTCTCTCAGGACCGCTTCCGCAAGGTCCGCGTTTGTCGTGATGAGGCCCACCCGGGTTCTGGTGTCGTGCTCGGCCTGTGCCAGAAGATCGGTGGCGATCATCTCAGCGTCGCCGGTGTGATCGGCGAGTATGAAGATCTCCGATGGACCGGCGAGCTGGTCGATCCCGACAGGACCGAAAACCTGACGCTTGGCTTCATTGACGAAGGCGTTGCCTGGGCCGACAATCTTGTCGACAGGTGGAACGGACTGCGTGCCGAGCGCCATCGCAGCGATTGCCTGCGCCCCACCGATCCGGAAAATCCGGTCGGCGCCGGAAAGGTGGCAGCCCGCAATCATCGCTTCATGGGCGTTCGGCGGAAGGCAGGCGATGATTTCGCCGACGCCGGCCACCTTCGCCGGGACGATCGACATGATCGGCGCGGACAGGAGCGGGTAGCGGCCACCAGGGACGTAGCAACCGACCCGGTCGAGCGGAATGTTGCGGTGCCCGAGGTGAACACCTGGCCGGATCTCGACTTCCAGATCCTGCAGGGTTCCGAACTGGGCCCTGGCGAACATGCGCACGTTGGAGATTGCGAACTCGGTGTCTTCGCGTGTCTGCGGGTCCAGCCTTTCGACTGCTGCCTCACGTTCTTCAGCAGTGACCTCGAACCGGTCGAGCGCCGCCTTGTCGAATTTCTCAGAATAGTCACGGACGGCAGCATCGCCTTCTGCGGCAACCCGCTTGAGCACTTCTGCAACCAGTGTTTCGACGCTGGCATTGTCGGCAACCGCATCGCGTGCCGGGGATTTCACAAAACGGATGGTGTCCGGGATGGGTAGTCTCGTCATTTGTCTCTCTCAGGTCCCTGCGGCGCAATTGGCCGGCCACACCACGCAGATCGTGGCCGAAAGCTGAAACATCACAGGAAACATCCGGATCGGGAGCGTGATCGGTGTTTCCCGGCAGCCGGTCCGGTCGAGCGCTGCGAGCGCGTCTCGGTAATGAGAGTTGGCGCATCGTGACCGTGGAATTCCTCTTGTCGATCGTGGATCGAACAACGTTCCGGTGCGCGCCCTTCTCCCAACTGCATACGTTTGCAATACTGCCGTCAAGCATCCATTGCAAGCAAATTTGCATACGAATGCACTTCAGGCTGAAAACACTTCGTTGCGAGCTGCGCGTTTTGTGCGCAGGTGACGATGGGTGGGCCGTCGGCAGGAAATGCGGAGGGCTGTCCGTGTCGCTTTTCTGATCGATGACGTCTGAAACGCAAAACCACGGCCGGTGGCTACAACTTGGCTGTCTCTTCGGTTAGTAATCGCAACCATCAGAATCTGTTCGAAAACCGGACAGAATTCCACAGGGCTTCAGAATGTTTCAGGTTGATGGCGGCCGGATAACCGACCCCGACGTGCTTGTTGCGGCCGACCTCGCTCGGGCCGTCGAAGGGACTGATGGACTTGTGGTCCAGTTCAGCAATCCGGACGCCTGCAAGGTTGCGACTTTTAAGGCATTGAACGAGGCCTGCCGTCTGGCAGGTGGCCGGTTGACCGTCCGGTTTTATCAGCACGACGATGAAGGCTTTGACGCGCGCTGCCTGAACCATTTGCCGGATGTCGCAAACCTGGCTCTGGATTGCCTGGATCGCATCTCGCACGTTGAAGCAATCAGCCAGTTACCGAAGTTGGAGCGATTGCATTTCGGAGTTTTGGACTTTGACCAACCTCAGTTCCTGGAAACCTTGAACCTCCGGCAACTCCGAAGTTTGACTGTCGCCGCAAACCGGAAAAGAAACCTCGATCTTGCCCCGCTTGCCGACGCGGTGAACCTGCAGGACCTGTTCGTTCAAGGTCACTGGAAGGGCATTGAGGTCATCAGCCACTTGCCCGATCTGGCAACCTTGTCATTGAGTTCGTTTGCCGGGAAACATCGTCTCGACTTCGTATCCTCCATTGCGTCCCTCAAACAGTTTACCTTGATCCTGGGCAGCCGGGCCAACCTGGGCGACTTGTCACACCAGACGCTCGAGAAACTGCGGATTTTAAGAGTATCCGGACTAGGCACACTGGGTGACCTTGGAAGGTTTCCCGCGCTGTCAGCCTTGCAGGTTCATGATCAACTCAAACTGGTTGAAGTGGACCTGAGACATGTCGGTCTGGAACGGCTGAGCTTGTTCAACTGCAAGAACCTGAGAACACTCCCGGGCCTCGAATTGCAGGATCGTCTTCAGGAATTTGAAGCATGCCGCGTCGGACTGGATCTGGATAGCCTGCGCGACAGAACGTGGCCGGCCACGACACGTGCCGTCCGGTTGATCTCCACACGTGAGAAATGGAATGTGGAAGCAGAAAAGAAGCTTGCCGAACGGAAGCTCAGCAGCGAGGTCAGCAGGTGGATCTGACAAGGTACATCTGGTCTTCTCTCCGGGCAGCGAGGCAGGCCCGAGATCATTCCTGGCCTCTTCCGATGGAGAGCATTTTCCTGCGAAGGCCGCATTGGTGAAACGCCGTGCAAATCGCCCCTTTCGAGTGCGTTTCGATCGGTAAATCAAGAAAGAACGTCACAACCAGTTATTGAGAATTGCCGTAGCGTCCACTCTTCCATAGATTTGTTTCCAGGTCTGAAACCGTCTTTTTTTGGTTGGTTTGTTGCTACTTGAACGCGAAGAGCAATTGCAAATATTGGATGAGGTTCGCCTTTCCATTTCCAGGTCGGGTGGACGGATCGTATTCGTTGCCGGGGAAGCCGGGATAGGAAAGTCGTCTCTGATTGCGGATTTCCTGAGCAGCCTCGGGCCCGAAACCAGGAAGGTCATCGGTCTTTGCGATCCTTTGATCACGCCGCGCCCGCTCGGGCCGATACGAGATATTGCAGCAGGTCTTTCCGGATCGACGCAGATCCGCGATGAAGAAGCCATGCTTTTTGGCGGCCTGGTGGAGCATTTGGCGTCTTTGCGAGAACCGGTAGTATTGGTGATCGAGGACCTGCACTGGGCGGATGATCGCACTCTGGACTGGTTGAAGTTCATTGGTCGCAGGATCGCGATGCTGCCGTTGCTGCTGGTTTGCAGTTATCGTGATGACCAGTTGGCGGGTTACCATCCGCTTCGCTCAGCCATGGGCGAGATTGTTCCGGCCCGAAAGAAGCAGATAAATCTCGCTCCTTTGTCTCTGGATGCGGTGCAGATGCTTGTTGGGTCAACCCGCCTGGCTCCAGACCGTCTCCTGGATATCACGGGCGGTAATCCCTTCTTCCTGACCGAGTTGTTGGCTCAGTCTGCAGACGGCAGCAAGGTTCCCCAGACCATCGGGGATGCGATCGACGCGCGTCTTGCAGGATTGCCGCAGGACGTCGTGCGGCTACTGGAATATGTGTCTTGCTGGCCTGGTGCAATTCCGTCAGGCATGCTCCTGGCTTTGCCACTGCCCGACGGCTACGGCACCCTGACGCAGGCTATCGAGAAAGGCCTGCTCATTGAAAGCGGCGGAAGGCTCTCCTTTCGTCATGAGATTGCGCGGATTGCCATCTATGATCGGCTCAGTCATCCAAGGCGGGTCGAAGCGCACAGGTGCTTCCTGGATCATCTTTGCAACCGGGAAGACGGAGTGCAGCCTCTCGACATGATCGTGCATCACGCCCGCGGAGCCGAACATCAGCAGCTACTGCTGCGGTATGCACCGCTTGCCGCAGACAATGCGGCAAGCCTCGGAGCCCATCGCGAGGCCGCCCGCTTTCTTGAACATGTCTTGCCGCTGGCGAATAGCCTGGACCTCGAGCAGGCCGCCGAAATCTGCGAACGTTGGGCCTATGAGGCAGGCCTGTCGCTTGGCATCGACGCAGACGTCATTTCCAACCGCCGCAAGGCGGTGGAGCTCTGGCGCAAGGCCGGAAATGAAAACCGGGTAGGAGAAAACCTGAGATGGTTGTCCCGGCTCCACTGGTACAGGGGAGAAGCCGAGGAAGCCAAGAGGTATATCGAGGAAGCAATCGAAGTCCTGGAAAACAACGCCTCGGCCACCGAATGGGCGAAGGCGAAGGCATACGCCCTTCGCGCCCAGTATCATATGCTTCAAGACGAGATGAGTGAGGCGGTGACGTGGGGGCGTCGGGCCTTGACCTTTGCGCAGGCTGTCGAAGACGTTGAAACCTGCACGCATGCGCTTAACACGGTCGGTTCAGCCATGCTGTTCCGAGGGGATCCGGAAGGGGAGACGCTGTTACGTGAGAGCCTGCGGATCTCGCTGAAAAACGGGTTCGATGAGCAGGCAGCGCGGGTTTATACAAATCTCTCCGAATGCCTCATAGAAATGCGTGCCCTCGACCGGGCTGAAGATCTGATCGATGCCGGGATCCGTTTTGACAGTGCTCACGATCTTGACGCCTGGACCTATTACCTGATTGGTCGAAAGGCACAGCTTCGGCTGGAACAGGGACGTTTTGACGAGGCGGTCACGATTGCACGCGGGGTCCTGGGACAGGAAAACCAGACCCTGCTCATGCGGATGCCCGCGCAGATCGTCCTCGCCCGTTCCCTTCTGCGCCTTGGTGATGCGGCCGCCGGAGAGGCTTTGCAGCAGGCACTCGTTTCAGCGGAAAAGATCGGCGAACCCCAGTACCTGACGGTTCTGAAGATCGCGGAAATCGAGCAGTCCGTGCTGGCTGGGACTTCAGAAACCGCAGCGCAGGCCTGGGACTGGCTCTGCAGCCTCGATCCCAGGCTCCTGAGCCCGCGAAAGCTGGGCGAAGCGATGTTCTGGGCCCGGATTGCGGAATTGCCGCTGGAGTCCACTTCTGCCCCTGGCCTTCCGGAGCCTGTTCGCCTGCTTCTCGAAGGGAAGGCCGAAGAAGCCGGATTGGCGTTTCAGATGGAAAGTTCGGATTATCTGGCAGCCTGGGCGTTTGCCGCCACCGGAAAAGCTGAACGGCTTCAGGAGGCCGATGAATTGTTCCGGTCCATGGGGGCGATGGCGGCCCGTCGCTGGTTGCGCTCTCGTGAAGGGGTATCCGGCCTTCCGCCGCTGCAACGCGGACCTTACAAGAGTTCGCGCAACCATCCCTACGGTCTCACCGCAAAGGAGCAGACAGTGCTCCGACTTCTTGTCGAGGGAAACAGCAATGCGGCAATTGCCGAAACGCTGAGCCGGTCTCGCAGAACCATTGAAAACCATGTTTCGTCGATCCTCTCCAAGCTGCAGGCAAAGGACAGGGTGGAGGTCCTTTTGCGTTCACAGAGCGAACCCTGGATCGTTCTGGCGGAAGACGAGGCCGACGTGGAAATTGAGTATTCGTCGCACGAAAATTAGGTGCACCCACCCATGATCCGTTTGGCCATCGGCCGTAGTGTTTCCGTGAGCTAACGCGTCTCAGGAAACGGATTTCGTGTCATGTTCAAACCTTTTTTAGTATCCCTTATCGCGATGGGCCTGCCGATTGCCGCCAGTGCTTGTGATCTTCCGGCGGAGAGACCCTCTTTTACCGAAGTTCAGGAAAAACCGGACTTTGATACCGCGACGTTCGCAGCGTTGGTCGCTCAAGCGATTGGGGACCGGTACATGGGGTACGCGGTCACGTTGCGCGGCGAAAACGGTCGCATCATTGCCCAGGTCAACCACGGCTACGCCCGCACTCCTTGCGAGAGTGGTGGCGAGCAGCGCTTCAACGGCCGCACCGAGGCCGCGATTGGCTCTGTCTCGAAAGTTCTGACGGCGGCAACGGTTATTAACCGAGCCGAGACACTCCAAAGCGTTTCGCTAGACGACCGGTTTCAGGATTACCTTCCCAGACGTTGGCAGGGCGAGCTAGACACCTCCCTGCAACCCGTCACGCTTCGGAATCTCCTGCAGCATCGCGCGGGGTTCGCCAAGTCCGGAAAAACAATCTGGGATCATGCGTTCACGTTGCAGGAACGCTATCAGCTTGGTGCTGAAACCTACATCGTCAGAGCGCAGAACATCGCAACAGGCGCGAGTGCCTGCGTGCCTGAACCCGTGACGAAACGTTGTTACGCGAATACGTCCTTTGCGCTCTGGAATGTCAGTGCCGCTTCTCTTGTGCCGGCAAAATGGACGCAGATCGAGGACGGGTTTGCCCCCGGCGAGATAACATATGACAGCTATCTTCAGGTTCATGCGTACAATCGGTACCGGGATATCGTTGAAAAGACCCTGTTCGAGCCGGTTGGTGTGACAGGCGGCTGCAATACGTTCTCCGATCCGGCGCGAGGCGCCCTCTATTACAACGGACCGATGGATGAGGCCGGTACGGATCGCACCGAAGTCGGCAAGCCGTGTGCTATCGGAGGCTGGTTTCTGTCAACGAGAGCCCTCTCTAAGGTCGTCCATCGCATCGTTTCGACGCGCGAAGTTGTCAACGACAATCACGAGCTGATGTTTTCCGCAGATGATGACCGGCTCGTTTTTGCAAGCCGTCCAAGAACCAACGATGGGCGGGCCGTATCCCACAACGGAAGCCGTTGGGGCGGACAGGCGACTGCTGAGGTGGTTGTCTTTCCGAATGGCTATGTCGCGGCAGCAATCGCGAACTCCCGCCCGGCAAATGAAGGCGTGGGACTGAGGAAGGCGCTGATCGATGGCTACAATGCAGCGCGCGGGCCGTCGTAAGAACTATTAGCTCAACTATGCTCTATATGAATAAGTATAAAAGATCTGCATTTGTATAAATGCAAGTATTGAAAAATTCTAGGTAGTATAAATAAATAGATAATTGAACAGGAAAGACAATGAATCTATTCGACTTTCCCAGTGCGATAATTGCCACCATCTCACAAGCGATTTCAAAAGGGATCAAAGATCCTTCCAATCTCGCTGACCTGGTTTTCTACTGGCACCATCCCGAGTTGCGCGGTTCGGGGATCAGGAAAGGCATGAACAACTACGATGAACTGTCAAAGGAATGGCTGAGCTATTATGACCTGTTTGCCAGGGAATATGGTCCCGTCGCCCCGAAATCCGGTGACAACTCCGACAGGACTTCGTGGCGACCTTACGAAAAATCGAACATCGATGGCATCGGTTTCATCAGTTCCGACATCAAGGCCTGGGCGTCACGGCCACCGAAACACAAACGTGAGGTGGCGGCTTTTGTCAGTAACAAGATGGATGGTGACCGGGCACGGCTTTTTATCATCTGGAAGACAAATGATCCGAGGAGCCACTGTAAATTCCACAATGTGTCCGAAAACGGTTCGATCCACTACTGGACCGAACAGCCGCTCGATTACAATACGATCAGGCAAGACCACAAGCTTGAGGTCAATTGGATCACATACCTGGGGAACGACGCTGGCGTTAAAGGTATTGCGTTGATGAATTTCGGCCTGAACGTCATCATTTTCGACAAAACATTAAAGAACGGCGTGTGCCTCTCGCTGGCGCGCAGTGCTGCGAAAAGGGCTCTGGCTGAAGAAGCCAAACAAACGTACGAACTTATGCAATCGGTCGTAGGTGGGGCGAGTGGTGCCAAGATGGCAAAACCGAAAAATTTTGGTGACTTGGCCTGGCATTCGTTTGGCGCCCAGGTGAAAAATGTCGTTGAGAACAGGTTTCCTCGATCCGTGTCGCCAAACGTTGGATCCCTTCATGGCATACGTTTCAATGACGAAATCAAGGACGGCAGCGGCAAGGTTATCGGTTGGGTAAACTACTTCGACTAAGGGTCGCTGAATTCATCTTTGCTGGGCCGGCTGCGTTGGGTGGCGCGCTGGAAACGGTTGTTTGAATTGTTGTGTATCGGCCACTTATCTGTACGGTCAACACAAGTTGCCATATTGAGATGATCGCGCCGCATTGACTTGTCCCACCGGGCTTGCTAGCTCAAGAGCATGAGCAACCTCCTGCACAACACTGCGAACTATTATTATCCGCCAAGTTAGCGGAGGGACTTTGCTGTCTGTTTACCGCTGCATCGCCAGCGGTTGTGACTCGGTATACAGCTCTTGGCATTGCAGCCAATTCACCGAGTTAAGCCATGACTGTTTTCCAAGCTGCAATATGTAAACCACATCGCTCTCTCACCCTGGGCCTTATCGGCTACGGGGCGTTCGGGCGATTGATCGCCGAGCATCTTTCTTCTCATGTCGAACTGCTGATCCATGATCCGCGTTATGATGGCAGTGCAGACCTTGCCGAGGTCGCCGCCTGCCGGATCGTGGTGGTCGCTGTTCCGGTAGCTTGTATGGAAGAAACACTGCGTGCGATCGCGCGGCATCTGAGGCCGAATACGCTGGTGCTGGATGTCGGTTCGGTGAAGGTCGAGCCCGCTCGCCTGATGCTGGAGTTGCTGCCACCACATGTCGAAATCCTTGCGACCCATCCGCTTTTCGGACCGCAAAGCGCTCGCAACGGATTGCAGGGACTGAAAATCGCGCTGTGCCCTCTGAAAGGCCGAAGCTACAAACGTGTTGCCGCCTTTCTCAAGGTGGCCCTTCGGCTGTATGTGTTCGAAACAACACCGGATGCGCATGATCGCGATGCCGCGCTGTCCCAGGGCCTTACCCACTTGATTGCCAAGGTGCTGGTGAAGATGGGGCCGCTTCCCCGGATGACCACCACCCGAAGCTTCGACCTACTCAACGAGGCTATCGAAATGGTTCGCCACGATCCGCCGGAGCTTTTCGATGCGATCGAGGGGCTGAACCCCTACGCCTCGGGCGTGCGCCGGCGTTTCTTCGACCTTGCTTCGGAGCTTGATATTGAGCTGCGCACGACGCCGCATTTGCCCGGCCGGGCTGCCCTGTCATGAAGCGGGCCCTCTAACGGGCTCCGTTCGGTTCGATAATCAACGCCGTAGTCAGTCAAACCCGCCAATCCGCCTACCCGTCTGACTGCGGACAAGGTCAAGCCGGCTTGGTCTCTTGGGACCGCGCCGGCTCTAAACGAGGCTCCGCAAGTTTCGGCCAGCACCCATTGCCGGATGCTTGTGTCTTTGGCCGATACCCCGAAAGTCACGCGTTAGATGCGTTGATCGGTTCAATGCCTTCTCTTGGCCATTGTCCCCTCGTGGCAATTCCCCTTCGCAAAAAGTCAGGTTCTCGAAGATGAACGTCCACCACATTCGGTGTGACGGCCGTCATACGTGAAAGTTCCTTGGCCGGCTATCTAAGGTCAGGTCGTCGTTTGATTGGGTAGCCAAGCATCGCGCGGCAAAATTACTGAAATCAACAAAATAAATGTTGCTCTGCGGCGGAAGGAAAAACGCAACGCAGTACGCAAATCATTTGAGCCAAGAGAATACCGAAGATGGAACTTTACAAGTACCGTAATAAACTACCGCAGATTGGTGACGCCTGCCTGCTCACCGATGGTGGCCTCGAAACAACTCTGATTTTTCATGATGGCATCGACCTGCCACTGTTTGCTTCCTTTCATGCCTTGAAAGAAGCAGAAGGCCGCGCTGCCCTTCGCCGTTACTACGAACGCTACGCCCGTATCGCGAATGCGCAGGGCACGGGCTTCATTCTCGACAGCGCGACCTGGCGCGCCAGCCGTGACTGGGGTGACCGTCTTGGCTATTCGGCCGAAGAATTGAAACATGCAAACCAGGACGCAGTTGCAATGCTTTTTGAACTGCGTGCCGAGTTCGAAGGTGAACATCCCTTTGTCATCAGCGGCAATATGGGTCCTCGGGGAGATGGCTACGCACCCGAAACCATGATGTCCTCTGCCGAGTCCGAGGACTACCACGCTGTTCAGGTCGCCACACTGGATGCGGCAGGGGTCGATATGATCAGCGCGATCACGATGACCCATGCCGGCGAAGCCATGGGCATAGCGCGGGCCTGCGCGAAACGGGACGTGCCGTTGGCTCTTGCCTTCACCGTTGAGACCGATGGGCACCTGCCGACAGGCCAACCGCTCAAGGACGCGATCGCCGAGCTCGATGCCGACTGCCCGCCCGCCTATTACATGATCAATTGCGCCCACCCGGATCACTTCCGGCATGTCCTGGAAGAAGGAGCGGACTGGACCCGGCGAATTCGGGGTCTGCGCGCGAATGCTTCGCGGTTGAGCCACGCCGAGCTGGATGAAGCTGAAGAGCTGGATGACGGCAATCCGCAGGAACTTGGCAGGGACTATGCCAACCTCCTGTCGGTCCTGCCGAACCTGCGGGTCTTCGGCGGCTGCTGTGGTACCGACCACCGGCATGTCGACGCAATCGGGCAGACCTGCCTCCACCAGCCCTTCAGGGCGTAAGGAACGGGGAGTATCACAATGACCGTTTCGACCATGGTTGGCAGGATTGCCTGTCGCAGGAACGCGATCGGGATTCTGGAAAGTTGGCGCAGGGCCAGGAAAAACCGCATCCTGATCCAGACACTGGAGAGAATGTCGGACCATGAACTGCGCGACATCGGATTGAACCGTGACAGCGTGCGCCATGTGATCCGTAACGGTGACACCCGGGCGCTGCATCACCTGAGGCCCGCTCCAGCTGTCATCCTGGATGAGGCGAAGGGGGATGGCATGTGCAATGAGGTCAACGCGGGAGAAGTGAAAATGTCGGTCCAATCGAAAGGCGAAACACGGAGCGAAGAGATCCGTCCGGCCACGAAGGCAGACGCACGTGAAATCGCCTCGCTTTTCCTGATGTCCTCAGATGGACTTGCTTCTTACATCTGGTCTCGCGTCGGGGCTCCCGGCGCGGACCTCCTGGAGGTTGGGGCATCGCGGTATTCGCGGGAAAACACGGCGTTTTCCTATCAGAATTGCCACATGGTTGACATTGGCGGCCAGGTGGTGGCCATGCTGCATGCCTTCAAGATGGAGAGTGACGAGACACCGGAGACCGATCCAGTCCTCAGGCCCTACTCCGAGTTGGAAGATCCAGGCTCGTTGTATGTTTCCGGCGTGGCTGTCCGTCCGGAATTTCGCCGTCGCGGGTTCGCGCGAAAGCTGATGATCCTTGCCGACCGTCTTGCAGCTGCGCAAGGTCTCACGCGAGTTTCACTCATATGCTTCGACAGGAATGCGCCGGCACTTCGTCTCTATGCGTCACTGGGCTTTCGCGAGATGGATCGTCGCGCCATCGTACCGCATCCGAGCCTGCACTACTCTGACGGCCATGCTCTTTTGCTTGTCCGAGAGTGCGATGCCAGGGAGCAGGTGGAGGTTTGATCTTCACCTGTGCCCTGGAAGCCCGGGCTGTCACTCGAAGACCTTGAACCGCTCGTAGACCTGGAACAGCTGTTTTTGTGAGTTTACAGCCATCTTTGTCATCGCAGACTTCAGCTGTTTTCGAACTGTATCCTGCTGAACACCCTTGACTCGGGAGTATTCTGACAGCGGCTGCAGCGCTATGACAGCGGCAATGGCGGCGCTCTCGCTTCCACTCAGTCCAAAAAACTGGCTGATACGGTCGAGCGTACGCGGAGAGAGAATGTCCTGCGGATTGAGCACCACGATCTTGTAGGTCACCCAGCGTGCCGGTTCCAGTCGTCCGTCAACGAAACGGGGGAGCGGGTTGAACACCTGTACGGCGTAGGTCGTGTTGGTTTTGCAATCGAGAAGACGCACCAGTGGCGCTTCCCCGTTTCGAACGCGCCGGTGAACCGCGTCCAGCTTCTTTTGTTCTCTTGGATTGCGGCAGACCAGCCTGCCATTTTGTATTCTCACGAAACCCAGGTCGAGGATATCCTGCGCGATTTGGTTGACGTATTCGGTCTCGCCATTGGCAAGCATGATGACGCCATGGGTTTGCGCATCGTTGGACGACCTGTGAACGAGTTCCCGTTCACCGGTTTCCATGCGCAGCTGCCGAAGTTGAAGCGCCTTCCTGGCATGGACAACGAGCCTCGAAAAATCCTCCATTACCTCTTTGGAGAAGGTCCCGTCTTTGCGCATGCTTGTAACACCGAACCAGCCAAGGCGACCGTCAACGGTGATGTTACTGCCCATGATCCTGTTCACATCGTATCGCGGAAACAGATCGTGATGGATCGGACTGGAGCGTAAACCTTCTTGTGTATTGAACTGATCGTCCGTCATGACAGCCCCCACAGGTGATTTCGTTATGAGTTTTAAGCGGTAATCGATGTTGACATAGTGCTGGTGGTATTCATCGAGAAAACTCGGATCCATATTGGCGGTGAAATTAAGTCCAATCGAAGAGTTATCCTTCCCAAGAAGACATAAATGAGATTGAGCCGCACCAAGGTAAGTAACTATTTTTGAAAGAGTTTCTGAAAACAACCTCTCCGTTTCTACGCTCTCATATAACTCTGCGATAAGCTTCTCGAGTTGCTCGGACATTGCTAAAACACAACATTCTGACAGTAAAAAAATATGAAGAATGGCACGACAAAAACTATGCAATCGTATACACAACTCTAAGGGGAGGCAATAACGTATTCCGTGAGGAATTATTTTTCTCGCGTGCCAAAAAAATTAACAAATGGTTAATTAGGGTGCAAATGTTGACCATACGTCATTTTAACACCCCTCAACGCATTGAAACTCTAAAGCTTTCTCCGAAGTGTTGTTTACGCTGCGTATTTTCTGCGGCTTCGTCTGAAGGCAAGGTTAACAAACTTCTTGGTGAACGCAGCCCCCATTTGGGGAATGGCTCAAATTGAAACAGTCTGCCAAGTCTGCTCGTGCATTTCAGCAAGGGTGATTTTTACACCCATTCTTTAATCACCGGTTGTCCCTCACGGGCAGCCGGTGGAGCTAGTCAGGAATGGATTAATGCCTAATAACATCAATCTGTCGGAATTTTTCGACTCCATCCGCGCCACTCTGGCGGACATCAAGAACAGCACTTCCACGATCAGCGACGTTGACGTTGTCGGTACTTACATCGAAGAAGACGGCAGCGATCCGACCCCGGACGTCTCCAGCATCAATTTCGTGAATGGGACGACCGGTGCCGATGTACCGCTCGAAGGAACATCTGGTCTTGATCTCGTGCTTGCCAGAAGCGGAAACGACATGCTTGTCGGTTACGGCAGCATCGACATCCTGCTCGGCAGCGACGACGTTGATACAATTGATTATTCTTACCTGAACAGCACAGAAAACGGCATCTTCATCGACCTTCGCAGCGGTATCGCCGTGAGCAAGGGCGGCGATATCGATCTGCTGTCGTCCATCGAAAATGCCATCGGCACGGTCAATGACGATGTCATGCTCGGCAACGGCCTGAATAACATCTTCTTCGGCAACGGCGGCAGCGATATCATTGACGGCCGTGGCGGCTCCAAGGACGTTGCCCAGTTTGCGGGCAAGGCTGAAGATTACGACATCAAGACCAACGAAGACGGTTCCGTCAGCATCACCAACGGCACCGGCACGACCACCCTTTACAACATCGAACTGGTTCAGTTCGGCGAAGGCAGTGAAGTCGGTGACATCCATCTCTTCAGTGTCACGGATGGCGCACTCGTCGCTCATAACGATGCGATCGACGTCACCGAAACCACCGGCGACGACGAAGCGGAAGTTGCAGCGACATTCAACGTTCTCGGCAACGACGACGAAATCGGCGAAACCGGTGGCCAGGTCATCACCCAGCTGGCTTTCAAAACGGCTGGCGGCTCGATTGTCAACGTTGATGCCGTCGCTAATTCAGATGGCATGCTGGAGGTCGAGGGTAAATACGGCACCTTGTTGCTGAACGTTGAAACGGGCGAAGCCAGCTACGTCTATTCCGAAGAAGCGAACCGCCTCGCCGATGGCCAGGAGGGTGTCGATACCTTCGTTTATCAGGTTGTCGGTGGCGACAAGGCCGAATTCAAGGTCACGGTTACCGGTAGCAACGATGCTCCGACGATCGGTGGTGATCTCTCGCTGAACTTCCTGCCCATCGTTGAATGGCCGGGTGCGGAAGACGAAGGCTACGTCCATACCCGCGGCGGTGTCTTCGAGATCAACGATCCTGATACGGTCGTCAATCCGGACAATTTTGAAGTCCAGATCAGCGAACCGAACCTGTCCCTGGCCTCCGGTGCCGGTGAAATTCTGGAAATGCCGGGCGATATCTACGCCGCGCTGACAGCCAAGGATACGAATTTCCTCTTCTGGACATTCGACCAGTTCGACGACCAGGGTCGGGTAACCTACTCCTACAAGGTCCAGGACAAGGCTATCGACTTCCTTGCCGAAGGCGATGTTCTGACGATCGACTACACGCTTCGGGTTCAGGACACGAATGACCCGGACTCCTTCGTCGAGCGTCCGATCACGGTGACGATCATCGGCACCAACGACCAGCCGGAAATCCTCGTCGAGCAGAGTGTTCTTGACTTCGCAGTCGACGAAGATCTGGACGCCAATCCGCAGAATATCGGCGAATTGAGCGGCAACATCGTGGTCGACGATCCGGATCTGGGCGACACGCTCTACATCTCGGTCGAAGGCGATGGTTCGCCGGCCTATTCG
>Ga0189278_10081_pt1 | contig 137447 bp, 125 predicted proteins | sample N26A9minimetaG_FD_130326 | JGI IMG/M metagenome (GOLD analysis project Ga0189278, IMG submission 130326) | Marine microbial communities from the Costa Rica Dome - N26 A9 mini metaG | ecosystem: Environmental > Aquatic > Marine > Oceanic > Photic zone | place: Costa Rica: the Eastern Pacific...
GAGAAGAAAATTGAAAAATAAAAACTAAGTTTAACCCAAGGATAGATCAAATCTGGGCAGTCCATTTGCCATGGTCAGTTTCATCCGGCGAAGGTGGGTCAGTTTACCCGGCTTATCCAGTAAGCTCTCATATCCCCGGAGAAGTAGTGGAAGGAAAACATGAGGGCTTAGTATCAAAAGAAATATTCCTGAAGATTCACAAACTATTAAACAAGCGTGGATATGGAGAGAAACGCAATGCAGATTGCGAACACCTTCCTTTAAAGCAATTCGTTCGTTCAGCAGATTGTGACACACCTTACACAGGCTATTTGGTTAGAAAGAAAGGTTTATACTATTACAAGAACAACCGAATCGGAGCAAAAGAAAATAGGAGTGCCAAAGTGATGCACGAGAAGTTCACAGACCTTTTGAAGAACTATCAAATTCAAGATAAGAAATACATTGCCCCGATGAAGGAGATCATGTATTACACTTTCAAGGCTGAACATGAAGCAAAAATTCAAGAGACCGCAGTACAACAAAAACAAATATTAGAACTTGCGACCAAGCTAGAAAGATTGGAAGAGCGATACGTTTTTGAGGAAATCTCACAAGGTCAATACGAGAAGTTCAAACAAAAGCTAGAAGCCGAGAAGTACGAAATTGAGGAAAGTTTGTATAGCAACGGTTTTAATTTATCGAACCTTGAAAAAGCCATTGATTTATCATTGAAATATTCCCTAAAACTCCCTGAATTGTGGGATTCTGGCGATTTAGAGGTAAAGAGAAGTATTCAAAAAATGGTGTTTCCGGACGGGATTCTGTATGACTTCAAAAATGACGATTATCGAACCACAAGAATAAATTCAATTTTCAGCGTAATCCCTTCATTATCAGTAAAAAATAAGTTTAAAAAAAACGGGAATAAAACTGAAAATTCAGATTATTCCCGTTTAGTACTCGAGGCGGGACTTGAACCCGCACGGGCAAAATGCCCACAGGATTTTAAGTCCGGCGTGTCTACCAATTCCACCACTCGAGCGGGACTTGTATGTAAAAAAAAACTCCACCCGTGGTGACTGAGCGGAGTCGAAGTCGAGCGAAAAACGGGATTCGAACCCGCGACCTCCACCTTGGCAAGGTGATGCTCTACCAACTGAGCTATTTTCGCATTTTTAAAGAACGCTTCACTTTTCCCAAGCGCGGATGCAAATTTATAATATTTCTATTAAAATAAAAGAATTTTTTTAGGAAGATGCCTTTTTCTTTTTCCCCAACAACCGCTTGATCTCGTTCAGCTTCATCAATGCCTCCACAGGTGTCAGTGTATCAATGTCCAAGTGCAAAATTTCTTCCTTGATCTCTTCCAGCAAAGGGTCGTCCAAATTGAAAAAACTCAGCTGCATCTCGTTTTGGGAGGCCTGTAGCTTGTCCGTCATCTCCTCGCTGGAGTGCGATTTCTCCAGTTTTTTAAGGATTTTGTTCGCCTTTTGAATCACCTGTTGCGGCATTCCCGCCATTTTCGCTACATGGATTCCAAAACTGTGTTCGCTGCCCCCGGGTACCAATTTTCGGAGAAAGAGCACATTGTCTTCCAACTCTTTTACTGAAACATTATAGTTTTTGATGCGGGTAAAGGTATTGGTCATTTCATTGAGCTCGTGGTAATGCGTAGCAAACAGCGTTTTTGCCTTCGCAGGGTGCTCGTGCAAATACTCCGAAATGGCCCAAGCGATGGAAATACCGTCATAGGTACTGGTGCCACGACCAATTTCGTCCAAAAGTACCAAACTGCGCTCCGAGAGGTTGTTCAAGATGGAGGCGGTCTCGTTCATCTCTACCATAAAGGTCGATTCGCCCATCGAAATATTGTCGCTGGCCCCAACCCGTGTAAAAATCTTGTCCACCACACCAAGGTGTGCCTCCGTAGCGGGCACAAAACTGCCCATCTGGGCCAAGAGCATAATCAATGCGGTTTGCCTTAACAAGGCAGACTTACCGCTCATGTTAGGCCCGGTAATCATGATGATTTGTTGCTCCTCGCGGTTCAAAAGCACATCGTTGGTTACATAGGCATCGCCAATGGGCAATTGCTTTTCGATAACGGGGTGCCTTCCTTCCTTGATGTCAATAGTGGTCGAATCGTTTACCATCGGCTCCACATAGTGGTTCTCCTTGGCCAACTGGGCAAAGCCACAAAGACAATCCAATTGGGCAATCAGGTGGGCGTTGCGCTGCACTGGAGAAATATATTCCTGCATCCAGACCAGCAACTGTTCAAAAAGCTGCTGTTCCAAATGGTAAATGCGTTCCTCGGCACCCAAGATTTTGGACTCGTATTCCTTGAGTTCTTCGGTTATGTAGCGTTCCGCATTCACCAAGGTTTGTTTGCGAATCCAAGCTTCGGGAACCTTGTCCTTGTGGGTATTCCGAACTTCAATATAATATCCAAAAACGTTGTTGGAAGCGATTTTTAGGGAAGTGATACCGGTTTCCTTGGTTTCCCGTTCCAGCATTTTATCCAGATAATCCTTGCTGGAAAAAGCCAGTCCCCTTAATTCGTCCAGTTCTTCCGAATAACCCTCGGCGATGGTGTTGCCTTTGGCAATGTTCACCGGGGCCTCCTCATTGAGTACCTCCTTTATTTTGGACCGAAGGGCTTCGCAATCGTCCAAACTTTCCCCGATATGTTGTAGGGAGGTGTTGGAGCTGTTGAGGGCCAATTGTTTGATGGGCACCACCGCTTCCAATGAGTTTTTGAGTTGGACCACTTCTTTGGGGTTGATCTTCCCCGTGGCCAATTTGGAGATCAAACGCTCCAGATCGCCCATCTGCTTAATGTGGCCCTGAATCCTGTTCAATTGGGACTCCTCGCTTTTTAAATGGGCAACCACTTGATGGCGTTGCTGTATCTTTTCCACATTTTTTAACGGCAGGGCCAACCATCTTTTCAACAGTCGTCCGCCCATGGGCGATAGGGTCTTGTCGATAATGTCCAACAAGGTCACCGCATTTTGATGGGAGGAATGGTAAAGTTCCAGGTTACGAATGGTGAAACGGTCCATCCATACATATTCCTCCTCGGCAATGCGCTGTATGCTATTGATGTGCTGAAGACGGCTGTGTTGGGTCTCGGAGAGATAGTGCAGCACCGCCCCAGAGGCAATGATACCGTGGTTGAGATGGTCTACGCCAAAACCCTTTAGGGTTTTAGTGCCAAAATGTTGGTTCAAGCGTTCCTCGGCATAATCCTCTTGGAAAATCCAATCTTCCAAAAAGAAACTGTGAAAGTGCTTGCCAAAGCATTCCACAAAATCCTTTTTGTGGTTTTTGGAAACCAATACCTCATTGGGTGAAAAGTTTTGAAGCAGTTTGTCCACCTGTTCCACCGAACCTTCCGAACACAAATATTCCCCGGTAGAAATGTCCAAAAAGGAAACACCCAACTTGCTGCGCCCAAAATGGACGGCACATAAAAAGTTGTTGTTCTTGGCGGTGAGGATGTCATCGTTCAAGGCAACTCCGGGTGTCACCAATTCGGTGACGCCGCGCTTTACAATGCTTTTGGTCTGATTGGGGTCTTCCAACTGATCGCAAATGGCCACGCGCTGTCCCGCTTTCACCAATTTGGGCAAATAGGTGTTCAGGGAGTGGTGTGGAAACCCGGCCAGTTCGGTCTTGTCCCCGCCATTGTTCCGGTGGGTAAGGATAATGCCCAAAATTTTGGCGGCCTTTACCGCGTCCTCTCCAAAGGTTTCATAAAAGTCGCCCACACGGAACAGCAACAGCGCATCCGGGTGTTTTACCTTGATGGCATTGTACTGCTGCATTAACGGGGTAACCTTTGTATTCTTTTTCTTGGCTGCCAAAGCGATTTAATTCTGTTATTTTTGCCCTGCTTGGGAATTTATCATTATGGAATTCATTGTCACATCGAGCGCAGTCGAGATGTTTTTGTCCATCTTTCGACTTCACTGAAGATGATATCAAATAGAACCAAGCCATGTGCCTGCTGCGAACGAATATATAGTTTTCATCAGCCATCAAAAATTTTTGTTGATATTTTGACCCCAATGTTTAAAAAATGAGTCGAAAACTGGAAAATAGTGAGTTAGATCGGTTGGATGTGGATGGTTTCAAGGAAGCAAAAAAATCACCCATCATCATCATTTTGGACAATATCCGAAGTTTGAACAATATTGGCTCCGTATTCCGAACGGCCGATGCCTTTTTGGTCCAAAAGATCTATCTCTGCGGCATTACGGCCACCCCACCGCACAAGGATATTCGCAAAACGGCCTTGGGCGCCACCGAAAGCGTGGATTGGGAATACCGAAAGGACACTTTGGAGGTGGTGCAGGAACTTAAACAGCAAGGAGTACAAACTGTTGCGGTGGAGCAGGCGGAGAATGCTGTTATGTTGAACGATTTTGAGGTTGGCGCGACGAAAACCATTGCTTTGATTTTTGGAAATGAGGTGAAGGGGGTTTCACAGGAAGTGGTCAACGCTAGCGATACCGTTTTGGAAATTCCCCAGTTCGGGACCAAACATTCCCTGAATATTTCCGTGAGCGCGGGGGTAGTGGTATGGGATTTATGGTCCAAACAAAATGCCAAAAAATAAAAAAGGCCCTGGAAAACAGGGCCCTATGTAAAGTCTGAGTTAGTTAGTTTCTCAATTTGAGGGTGCTAATAAAATAAAACCATTCGTTATATCCAAACATTTTCTAAAAATTCTCTTAAAAGTTTGAGGAAAGGATGTGGTCTTCCAGTTTTTGTATGATGAATTCGTAATCCTCGGGATGGCTAACAAAGTCGAGTTCGCCCACATCCAGAATAATACTGTTCTGTGTGGGGTTACTTTTAATAAAATCCAAATACCCACGATTGATCTTTTCCAAATATTCAGGGGCAATGTTTTGTTCATAATCGCGCCCCCTTTTCTTGATATTGGCCAACAACCGTTCGGTATTTTGGTAGAGATAGAGATAAATTTCAGGCTTTTTCACCTCCTTGTACATAAAACTAAAAACCTTTCGGTATAGGTTAAACTCCTCTTTTTGCAGGGTGACCTTGGCGAAAATCAGCGATTTAAAAATATCGTAGTCACTTACCATAAAATTCTTGAAAAGGTCGAACTGGGAGGTGTCATCCATAAACTGTTGATACCTATCCGCCAAAAAGGACATTTCCAAAGGAAAGGCATAGCGGGCCTGGTCCTCATAGAATTTGGGCAAAAAAGGGTTGTCGGCAAAGCGTTCCAACACCAATTTGGCGTTGAAGTCATCCGAGATCATTTTGGACAAGGTGGTTTTTCCGGCACCAATATTGCCTTCTATGGCGATGAGCTGTAGTTGTGAAAACAGCCCCGACCTGTCCTTGAACAGTTTGTGTTTTGTTTTGGTGAATTGGCTTCGATCACTACATTCTTGCAATAGGTTCCGCGTATCCTTGGACAGCACGGGGTGGTAAAATTGCGGGGCAATATCGGCCAATGGTTTTAGGACAAAGTTCCGGTGCTGCATGTGGGGGTGGGGAACCACCAGATCATCATGGTTAATGACCTCCGACCCGTAATAAATAATGTCAATATCCAGTGTGCGGGAGCGGTACCCACCGCCTTCATTTCGGATTCGGCCGAAATCCCGTTCAATCTGTAAAATGGTATCCAGTAATTCCTTTGGTGGCAGGGGAGTCAAAACGGAAATGACAATGTTCAGGAAAGGTTCCCCATCGAATCCGACCGCCGGGTTTTCATAAACGGAGGAAATATCCAAGATGGAACCTGCCTTTTGCCGAATGCGAAAAATGGCCTTTTGAAGGTTCGCATGCCGATTTCCCAAATTGCTTCCCAATGAAAGATATACCTTTTGCTTTCTGCCCATAATCGAAGAAACAAAGTAAACAAAACATTCCTACATTGGTTATCTTTGATACGTATTAAATTTTTATTGCATGAAGTTTTTAAGAAACCTACTTGCCTCAATTTTGGGGAGCTTAATGGCCTTTATGATCATTGTGGGCATGTTCTTTATTTTTATGGCCTTGGTGGGCAGTGCGGATGATGGTGTTGTGGTCAAACGCAACTCGGTGTTGGAGATCAGTTTTATAACACCGATTTTGGACTATACGGGAAAGGATGCGAACGATCCCTTTGCCGAACTTTGGACAGCGGAGCTGGGATTGGATGAAATCCTACATGCCATAGAAGTTGCCAAAAACGATGACCATATTGAGGGCATAAGCATCACCACTGGATTTCTACAGGCAGGAATGGCCCAAGCCCGTGAAATACGCAACGCCCTAATCGATTTTAAATCTTCCGGAAAGTTCGTGGTGGCACATGCCGATGTGTATGCGCAGCGCGACTATTACTTGGCCAGCGCGGCAGACGAGGTGTACATTAATCCGGTGGGCGCGATGGATTTTAAGGGATTGGCCACCGAAGTGCTTTTTTATAAGGAATTGCAGGAAAAATCGGGAATCAAAATGGAGGTCATACGCCATGGAAAGTACAAAAGTGCGGTAGAGCCCTTTTTGTCCGACACCATGAGCGAGGAAAATCGTGCCCAGATAAAAGAGCTCATTTCTTCCATTTGGAACGTGATGGTCGACGATATTTCGGAATCCAGAAACCTTTCGCCTCAAGACCTCAACCAAATTGCCGATACCCTTGGAGGGCGGACCCCTGAATATGCGGTCGCTTCCGGACTTGTGGACGGCGCCCTGTACTTTGATGAATACGAAGACCTGATGAGGGAGAAAATCGGACTTTCCAAAGATGAAGACGTGGAATATGTTGGGTTGAGGGATTACATACAAAAGGCCAACAAACAGAAAATCCGTACAGGTTCCGATAAAATTGCCATTATTTATGCCCAAGGAGAGATTTTGGGAGGCGAAGGCGGAAAGGATTATGTTGGGCAAGGGCTTATCGTGGATGCCCTCCACAAAGCAGTGGACAATGAGAGTGTAAAGGCGATTGTGCTCCGAGTGGACTCTCCCGGTGGAAGTGCTCTAGTTTCCGATATCATTTGGAGAGAAATGCAATTGGCCAAACGAAAGAAGCCTGTAGTGGTCTCATTTGGAACCATTGCGGCCTCCGGAGGATATTATATTGGCGTAGGAGGGGACAAGATTTTTGCCGAGCCTACGACCATTACCGGATCTATAGGGGTTTTTGGAACCATTCCGAACGTCAACCAATTGGCGGAAAACGTTGGTATCAATGCCGAGCAGGTAGGTACCAACAAAAATTCAGTGGACTATTCCTTTTTTGAGCCCATGACGGATACCTTTAGGCAGGTCCTTGAAGAAAGTATCGAAGAGACCTATCAAACCTTTTTAGATCGCGTGTCCAAAGGCCGAAATATGACGGTGGAGCAAGTGGACCAAGTGGCACAGGGCAGGGTTTGGAGCGGAACGGATGCCAAGGCACTTGGCTTGGTAGATGAATTGGGAAGTTTGGACGATGCGGTCAAAGCCGCGGCAGAAATGGCTGGTCTGCAATCCTACGGGCTGCGCAAGTATCCTAAATACAAATCCGATTTTGAGCTGTTCATGGAAGATTTTGGTTCGGCCAAAACCAAGATCGGGGAATCCATCATACAAGAAGAAATTGGAACCGAGGCCTACCAAGTTTTAAAGGAGTTCAAGCAATTTACCAAACAAGAAGGCATTCAGGCCAAGATGCCCTTCAGTTTAAACATTAAGTAGATTTTCCAACAAAGGCTTAAGGGCTTTTCAAACACATATGACGCAAAAGGACAAGAAGTTAGCATTTTCCATATATCTGTATCTCGGGGCGTTGTTCATTACCTCACTGGTGGTGTCCAACCTTATTTTTCAAAAGTTTTTCTCGTGGAGCCCTTTTGGGGATGTGGAGGTATTTGGAGCCCCGCTTTTTGAACTTTCGGTGGGTATTTTGCCCTATCCCATTACCTTTTTGATCACCGATTTAATTTCCGAGATCTACGGCCAAAAAAAGGCCAATCAGGTGGTGACCGCAGGTATTTTTGCCTCGTTCTTCTCTATGGCCATTATTTTGGTGGCCAACTATTCCTTGGCCATTCCATCATCCCCGGTCGATGATACCACCTTTACCACGGTCTTTGGGTTGTCGCCATTGGGCGTTTTGGCTTCCATGCTGGCCTACTTGGGGGCGCAGTATATCGATATTACCATTTATCACTTCTGGAAGCGGCTTACCAATGGTCGCATGCTTTGGCTGCGGAACAACTTTTCTACATTTTCCTCCCAATTTATAGACACGTTCACGGTGGTTGGGCTGTTGTGCGTTTTTGGCGTGTTGCCGTGGGACAAGTTTTATGGACTGCTGATCAGTGGTTTTATTTTCAAGGTAATGATTGCCATTCTCGACACCCCTTTGCTCTATTTTTTCGTATATCTGATGCGAAAAAGATTTAACTTAAATATAGGGGAAGAAATTTCTTTGGATTGATACTTCTCCTTTAATTTGTTGTAAAACACCGAAGTATGAAGAAAAAAGTCCTAAAGATTACCTCCATAACCCTACTTGTCCTGCTAGCGATCATTATCGCCGTTCCCCTGTTTCTTCAAGGCAAAATTGAGGAGATCATCAAAACAAAAGTCAACAATAGCATCAACGCCACTTTTGATTTTGAGGATGCTGATTTGAGTTTACTCCGAAGCTTTCCGGACGCGAATGTAAAGCTCACCAATTTATCATTGGTCAATAAGGCTCCGTTTGAGGGCGATACCTTGTTTGCCTCATCGGAAATAGCACTTTCCATGTCCATCAAGGAGCTGTTCAAATCTGCGGAAGAGCCTATTGAGATCAAAACACTGAACGTCGATGGCGCAAAATTGCTCATCAAAGCAGATAAGGACGGCAATGCCAATTATGATATTGCCAAGGAAAGCGGAGCGTCCACCACGGCTACCACAGAAGCATCCAGTGACAATTTTACGTTGAACCTGAACTCCTACGCCATTTCCAATGCAGAAATCGTGTACTGGGACATGGCCAGCGGGATGCGATTGGATATTTTGGAGATGAACCACTCGGGAACGGGGGACCTCTCTTTGGAGCAATCGGAGCTTAAAACTCTTACTGATGCTTTGGTGTCCTTTGAAATGGACAGCACCCAATACTTGAACAGGAACAAAATCAATTTGGACGCCTTGATCGGTATCGATCTCACCGAAAACAAGTATACTTTTTTGGAGAACAAGGCCTTGGTAAACCAGTTGCCTTTGGTATTCGAGGGCTTTGTAAAGGTCAACGAAGAAAATCAGGAGGTGGACATTACTTTTGAGACACCTTCTTCCGACTTTAAGAACTTTTTGGCGGTGATTCCTGAGGCCTACGCTGCGAACATTGAAACCGTGCAGACGACAGGTAATTTTGAGGTAAACGGACAGTTTAAAGGGGTAGTGGACGATGAGCATATCCCAACCTTCAAAATTGCCATCAATTCGGAGAATGCATCCTTCAAATATCCCGATTTGCCCAAATCGGTTCGCAATGTGTACATCGATACGGAAATCAATAACGAAACAGGGATTACGGAAGATACCTATGTGGACATCAATCGCCTGTCTTTCCTGATAGACGAGGATAAATTCAATTTGAACGCCAATATCCGCGAGTTGTTGGGCAACACGAAAGTGAACGCCCACATGGACGGAAGAATCAATTTGGCCAATATTTCGCAGGCCTATCCCGTACCCGAAGATTTCAATTTAAAGGGCATTCTGAATGCGGACATTACCACGGCCTTCGATATGGCCTCTTTGGAGAACAAGCAATACCAGAATACCAGAACAATGGGAAAGGCGTCCCTTTCCGGATTTGAATATACGTCAGCGGAACTTAAAAATCCTGTGACCATTAACACTGCGGCCGTGTCCTTTAATCCGGACAAGGTCTCCTTGGATTCCTTTACAGGTAAAACGGGCAGCACTGATTTTGAGGCCAAGGGAACATTGACCAATTTATTGGGCTTTATGTTCAATGATGAGAATGTGGAAGGAAACTTTACCTTGAACTCCAATCGGTTTGCCTTGAACGATTTTATGATGGAGGAAACCGCGGACAACACGGAACCTGAAAACGGGGAAAAGGAGACGGGTTCAACCACAACAGGGGAGGAGCGCATCAAAATACCGTCGTTTTTGGATTGTACCATCGATGCCGCTGCGAACACCGTGGTTTATGATAACCTGAATCTAAAGAACGTCAAAGGAACCTTAATCATCAAGGATGAGACGGCAACGGTAAAAAACTTGACTTCCGATTTGTTCGGGGGTACCTTGGGGCTTTCAGGGTCCGTTTCCACCAAACAAGAAACCGCTACCTTTGATATGAACCTGGGCATGAACAATTTTAACATTGGGGAGTCCTTTGCAGGGTTGGAATTATTGAAAACCTTGACTCCTTTGGCCACGGCAATTCAGGGGAAATTAAAGTCGGATATTAAGATTTCGGGGAACTTGAAGGACGACTTTACACCGAACTTGGCCACTATTTCTGGGAATCTGTTGGCAGAACTGCTTTCACCCAAATTGGATGCCGAAAAGGCACCTTTGATTTCGGCATTGGACAGTAAACTCAACTTTTTGGACACCAAGGAAATCAACTTGGATGGTCTTAAAACGGCGTTGACCTTTGATAATGGAACGGTTAAAGTGAAGCCTTTTACCCTTACGTATAAGGACATTGCCATTGATGTGAACGGTAGCCACTCCTTTGATAAACAAATGGATTATGCCGCAACCTTGAACGTACCTGCCAAATATTTGGGTGCCGAGGTGAACACGCTCATTGCACAATTGGACGATCAAAGTTTGGGAGAGGTTACCATTCCCGTTACCGCTAATATTGGTGGCAATTTCACCAATCCATCCGTGAGCACGGACCTGTCATCCAGTGTAAAAACCTTGACTACCAAATTGGTGGAGATGCAAAAGCAGAAATTGATAGGTCAGGGTAAGGAAAAAGCCAAAGACCTATTGTCCGATGTCTTTAAAAGGGACGAATCTGATACCACCAATACCAAAAATGATGGGGTAAAAGAAGCCATTGGTACTCTTTTGGGCGGGAAAAAGGATACCACAGCAACAGATAGTGCAAAAGCCAAACAGGGCGATGAGGTAAAGGATGCTGCCAAATCCATTTTGGGCGGACTCCTCAAGAAAAAGAAAAAGGATACGGTGAATTAGCAAGTTGTCCATCTAAAAGCGGATTAAATGTCAGTTCGAGCGCAGTCTAGAACTTAGGATATACGGGTAATCAATGGGTTTCGCCTGCCTCTCTACCACAGATGGACGCTCAACCTGACACTGTCCAGAAAGTAGCGCTTTTCACGCCCCTTTTTTTTATTCTTTGATTTCGCTATCGATGGTTTTCAAAATCTCATCTATGCTTTGCATCAAAGGATTGTAATGCACAGTTTCCGTTTTGATACTGGTGAGGATGAACATGAGCATATTGTTCTCAAACTCTTTCGACATTAGCAGGTTCCGGTTGCTTGTCCGGTCCGAACTTGGGGGAATCCCCAATTCATCGGAGACCCCAGTGAGGTCATACAGCGTTTTGATGCTGTTTTCTTCGCTGCGGAACATATCGAGTATCTTGTCCCGTTCATTGGCCAGCATCATTTCTTGTTTGGATATGTCCTCGATGTTGGAAATCCAATTGGTCAAAAGGATGCGCAGGCGCGGATTGGCGATATCCTTTAAACTTCCCGAATTGATCATTTCCATCAATAGGGAATTGTTGGGGTTGAACGAAATATCGAAGGCCAAGGCATTGTACAGCAAATTGGCGAGCTCTTGCTCATCGGGTAGGTTCTCTTGGTCAACCATATAGACCAAAATTTTCTTGGAATCCTCATAGCTTTGTTTGTTAAAGGTTATGAGTTCTTTCAATTTGGTTTGGCTGGTCTCGAACTCATCGCGAAGTCCTATAAGGTAAATCTGTTCCTTTTCCCGTTTGATGCTTTGTTCATTGGCATTGTCGATGGCGAGTGCGATCAAAATTCCGATAACCACCAAAATGATCTCGCCAATGGCATACAGCAAGTAGTTGCTGATCTTTTTATCCGCAATGGATTTTTTTCGTATTCTTCTAAAGACTTTGAGCATAGGCACTTGTTCAAATCAGTGTATGTTTATCCCCACATAATACCCTTCGCTTCCCCGTACATTAAAAACCGTATTGTCTTCAAAGATGAGGTACTGCCCTTTAATCCCTTTGAGCACACCTTTATAGCTTGGGGTTTTGTCCAAATTAAGGCTATTTACCTTTTCGGGATATTTTAGTACAGGAAATTCCATATGGGTTTCTTCCCTGTCGTTCAAAAAGTAATCCATGGCCTCATCGGGAATACTGGATTTGAGTTTGTTGCGCCATTCCACGAGGTCTACATCCTCAATATCGTTTTGCAACATCTTTCTCCAGCTCGTCTTGTCGCTCACATGGTCTTTGAGTGCCACCTCGGTAATTCCGGCCAAGTATCGATTGGGAACTTCTACAATTTCGATAGCTTCGTGCGCACCTTGGTCTATCCAGCGAGTGGGTACCTGCGATTTACGGGTCACCCCCACTTTAATGCTACTCGAGTTGGCCAAATACACGATATGTGGCTGAAGCTGCATTCTTTTCTCATACTCTAGATCGCGGTCCTCTTCATCTAAGTGGGCCTTGCTCAACTCCGGCTTCATGATCCAATCTCCGGCACGCGGGGTTTCAAAAAAGCACGACTTGCAGAATCCTTGTCGATAGATAGGTCGGTCCTCCCCACAGTTCAAACATTGGAATTTGATGAAATCGATCTGCAGCTCCCTATCGAGCCCTTGGTTCATGTTGATAAAGTCGTTCTCAAAGACCAAAAAATATTGGATCGGGCTTCCCATTTCCGTTCGCATCTTTCGCAAGACTCCCTCGTATAGCATAGTAAAGTGAATGTGTTTATCTTATTTGAAAATCTATGTTAGAAAAGCTATTTTAGCGGTTGTACCAACCTTGTTTCTTTGGTTAAAGATACCTAAAATGCCAATACCATTATTCAATTCCATTGCTTCTTGGCTATTACGGAAGCGCTACCACCAAATAGAGCTTTTTTTAAAGTATCCATTGGATGTTCAGGATGAGGTGTTGCGACAGTTGCTGGATTTTTCCAAAGACACCATGATCGGTAAGCAGTATGGTTTCCAAGACCTCCCCAAATATGAAGAGTTCAGGAATAGGGTGCCCATTGTGACCTACGAGGATATTGCTCCGCTCATCGAACGCACGCGTAGGGGAGAGCAGAACCTGTTTTGGCCTACCTCCATCAAGTGGTTTGCGAAGAGCAGCGGTACCACCAATGCCAAGAGCAAGTTTATCCCAGTCAGCACCGAAGCGTTGGAGGACTGTCATTACAAATCCAGCAAGGATTTACTTTGCCTGTATTTGAACAACAATGAGAATTCCCAATTGTTTACCGGCAAGAGTTTGCGTCTAGGCGGGAGCAAGGAACTGTACGAGGATAATGGGACTTTCTTTGGTGACCTTTCAGCAATCTTAATCGATAATATGCCTCTTTGGGCCGAATACAGCAGTACTCCCAGCAACAAGGTCTCGTTAATGACCGAATGGGAAACCAAATTGGAGGCGATCATAGAGGAAAGCATACGGGAGAACGTGACCAGTTTGGCAGGAGTGCCTTCTTGGATGTTGGTGCTTTTGAATCAAGTACTTGAAAAAACAGGGAAAAACCATCTTTTTGAAGTTTGGGAAAACTTGGAAGTATACTTTCATGGAGGGGTGAGTTTTACGCCCTACAAGAACCAATACAAAAAGTTGTTGCCCCGCAAAAGGTTCAACTTTTATGAGACTTACAATGCCTCAGAAGGGTTTTTCGGGATTCAGGACCAGAACAATTCAGATGAATTATTGTTGATGTTGGACTATGGTATTTTTTATGAATTCATCCCCATGGGCCCCACAGGCGAAGGAGACCAGGCCATTCCATTATGGGAGGTAGAGCTGGGGGTCAATTATGCCATGGTGATTACCACCAACGCCGGATTGTGGCGTTATAAAATTGGCGATACCATTCGGTTCACTTCCAAAAATCCGTATCGTATCAAAATCACGGGACGGACCAAGCACCATATCAACGTATTTGGTGAAGAACTGATCATTGAAAATGCAGAGGAAGCCTTAAAGCAGGTGTGTCTTAAAACCGAAGCGGAAATTATGGATTACACCGCAGCACCCATTTTTATGACAGATAAGGAAAAAGGTGCCCATGAATGGATCATCGAGTTCAGAAAGCCACCGGCCGACATGGGGTATTTTACCGAAATGCTGGACAATGCACTAAAGGCCCTAAACTCCGACTACGAGGCCAAACGTTACAACAACATTACCCTAAAGATGCCCACGGTGCATGTAGCAAGGGAAAACCTTTTCCATCACTGGCTTAAATCGCACAACAAACTGGGTGGGCAACACAAAATACCCAGACTTTCCAATGAGCGTGGCTGTATCGAAGAGTTGCTTCGAATGAACGTGCAATAGGTCACTCATCCAAGAAAAATGACATTCGTCCACAGTTTACGAAAACGTTTTCGTAAATTTGGCCCGTTCGTCGTGGAAAGGTTTCTTTTGAACAAATAAAAGCGGATTTACTGCGTTATTTGATGAAATTCCCACCAACAAATCAATTTGTAAACACAAAACCATTAGAATCATGGCAGAAAAACTTGTTATTATTTCGGACATGTGGGGCGCTAAGAAGGGCCTCTGGATTACTTCTTATTTTGGCTACCTGCAACAGTATTACAACATTGAATTTTACGATTGCCAACAGTTGGGCAACATCGATGTGGTCATTTCTTCGGAAGAGAATGTGCACAGGGCATTTGTTGATGGGGGTATAGAAACTGCCGTTAGAAATTTATTGCGCAAGGAAAAGACGCCCGCGCATTACCTGGCATTTAGTATGGGAGGAAACATTGCTTACAAAGCTGCATTGAAAGGTTTGCCTGTAAAATCCTTAACAGCTATTTCTTCTACCAGAATCAGGTTTGAGGATCAGAAGCCCAATACCGATTTGAATTTAATATTTGGAGAACGCGATGAGTTTAGGCCAGATGAAGATTGGATGGATGCTGTTGGGGCGGACATCAATGTAATCCCTAATTTTGGGCATCATCTGTATTCTGATGAAAAAATAATCTCCGACGTTTGTTTGGAGTTGTTGGAAAAAGTAACAAAAAAAGCAGTCTAGGAGACTGCTTTTAGTTTTTTGACGGTTTCGTAAGAGAGTTTTTTCTCGGCATACCCTTTGGTTACCTTAAACTCTGTTTCATCGCTGCTGGGCAGGGTGAACATGGCGTCGGTAAAGATGGCTTCGCATAGCGAGCGTAATCCCCGGGCTCCCAATTTGTATTCCACGGCCTTTTCTACGATGTAGTCCAGTGCTTGGTCCGTTATCGAAAACTCGATATCGTCCATGGCAAACAACTTTTCGTACTGTTTGATGATGGCGTTCTTGGGCTCCGTTAAAATGGCGCGCAATGTTTTGGCATCCAAAGGATTCATATGGGTCAGTACGGGCAACCTCCCTATGATTTCAGGGATGAGCCCGAACTCTTTCAAGTCCTTTGGGATAATGTATTGCAGGATATTTTCCTGGTCGAGATTTTCCTCGGCTTTGGAAGCGCTGTAGCCCACTGCTTGCATGTTCAAGCGTTTGGTGATGATGCGCTCGATGCCATCAAAGGCACCCCCAGCCACGAAAAGGATATTCTCGGTATTGACTTCAATGAATTTTTGGTCCGGGTGCTTGCGCCCTCCTTTTGGCGGTACGTTCACCGTGGTGCCTTCCAAAAGCTTCAACAGACCTTGCTGTACCCCTTCACCGGATACATCCCGGGTAATGGAAGGGTTGTCGCTTTTTCGTGCAATCTTATCGATCTCATCAATGAAAACGATACCACGCTCCGCCTTCTCTAAATTGTAATCCGCAGCCTGCAACAGTCGGGTAAGAATACTTTCCACATCTTCACCCACGTAACCGGCCTCGGTCAAAACGGTCGCATCCACAATGGCCAAGGGAACGTTCAGCATCTTGGCGATGGTCTTGGCGATAAGGGTCTTCCCTGTACCGGTCTGCCCGACCATGATGATGTTGCTCTTTTGGATTTCGATATCCTCTTCCTTGCCCTTGGGCTGCAATAATCGCTTGTAGTGGTTGTATACCGCTACGGACATTACTTTTTTGGTTCGTTCCTGTCCAATCACAAAGGTGTCCAAGAAATCGTGTATCTCGATGGGTTTTTTTAAGACCAGTTCGGAGGAGAGATCTTGGTTTTTGGATTGTTTGGACTCTTCGGCTACAATGCTATGGGCCTGTTCTATGCATCTATCGCAAATATGCGCATCAAGGCCGGCAATCAATAAATTGGTTTCCGGCTTTTTTCTACCACAAAAAGAACATTCCAAGTTTTCTTTTGCCATATATTCTAATCTTCAACCAACAATAACGCAAAAAAAATGGATTTGTTCTGCCTTAAGTGGTTGTTTTTTAATCAATTGGTTTTACTTATGACTTTTCCCTGACCAATATTTCGTCGATCATGCCATATTCCTTGGCCTCTGGTGCCTTCATCCAGTAATCACGGTCACTGTCTTCGTACACTTTGTCAAACGACTGTCCTGAGTGCTTGGAAATGATCTCGTAAAGCTCATTTTTGATTTTAAGCACCTCTTGTGCCGCAATTTCAATATCGCTTGCCTGGCCTTGGGCCCCGGAAAGTGGCTGGTGGATCATGACCCTGGAATGGGGCAGTCCGCTTCGCTTTCCTTCCTGTCCTGCACATAAAAGCACAGCGGCCATCGAGGCGGCAATACCTGTACAAATGGTGGCGACGTCGGGTTTGATGAACTGCATGGTATCGTAAATGCCCAAACCGGCATACACGCTTCCACCTGGGGAGTTGATGTAGATTTGAATGTCCTTGGAGGCATCGGCGCTTTCCAAGAAAAGCAACTGCGCCTGGACAATATTTGCTACCTGATCGTTGATTCCTGTGCCCATAAAAATGATGCGGTCCATCATCAATCTGGAGAAAACGTCCATTGCCACGGCGTTCAACTGTCGCTCTTCAATGATGTTGGGCGTCATGTTCATGGGATACATGGTGCTCAAGAGCTTATCATAGTACATGCTGTTGATACCATGATGTTGGGTAGCGTATTTTTTGAATTCTTTTCCGTAATCCATAGGATTTGATTCGATTTATCTTAAAAAAAAGGTGCCGAAAAACTGGCTTTCCGGCACCGTAAAGATACTTAATTTTCTTTTAGCGAAGCCTTAGCTGTATGCTTCCTTGATGAAGTCGTCATAAGAGACTTCCTTCACCTTTAGGTTGGCCTTTTCTTTATAAAGGTCCAAAAGCTTTTGGCTCATCAACTGCTCCGAAAGACGTTTTACCTCGTCTTGGTTGCTCATGACCCTTGCTGCCACGCTCTCCAATTCCTCTTCTTTCGGGTCCATGTGGCCATATTGTGCCATTTGGGATTTGATGAATCCTTTGGCAAATTCCTTCAATTCGTCAAACTGTACCTGAAGCTCGTTTTCTTGAATGATCTTCCCTTCAATCAATTGGTAACGAAGTCCTTGTTCGGATTTTTCAAACTCCTCTTTGGCCTCGTCCTCTGTTAATGGGTTTTCGCCACTGATCTGGATCCATTTCTTCAAAAATTCTGCGGGAAGGTCAAACTTGGTTTCCTCGATGAGTTTTTCCGTAATGTCGTTCAACAATTTTTGATCGGACTGCTGCTCAAATTGTTTTTCGGAATCCTCTTTGATCTTGTCCTTCAATTCTTTTTCTGAGGTTACCTTGCCTTCACCGAACAATTTATCAAAAAGTTCTTGGTTCAAGGCTGCTGGTTCCCTCTCGTTGATTTCCTCGATGGTGAAGCTAACATCCACTTTTAGGCCATCTGCCTTGTCACGGGCAATGCCCAATGCGCTGGATAATAGGTAGTCTTCCTTGAAAAGTCCTTTAGTGGAAAGTGTTACAGTATCTCCTACTTTTTTACCGGTAAGGGCATCAATGGCTTTTTTGCTTTTGATTTTGCCCATTTCGATAGTGGTCTTGTGGTCAATTTCCGCTTCTTCGTTGGCAAAGAAGCCGGTGATTTCATCGTTTTTGCCCACCTCTGTTTTGGAGATCAACTTACCGTATTGCTTTTGGATGCGCTCTACTTGCTCCTCGATCATTTTTTTGTCGGCTACGATCTTGTATTGGACCACTGGTTTTTTGGTCTCAAGATTGACCTCGAAACTTGGAGCCAATCCCAATTCGAATTCAAAATCCAAATTGTCCTTGTCCCAATCAAAATTATCCTGTTGCTTGGGCAGGGGATTGCCCAAAACATCCAATTTTTCCTCTGTGAGATATTTGTTCAGATTGTCTTGTAGCAATTTGTTCACTTCGTCCACCAAAACAGCTTTGCCGTATTGCTTTTTGATGAGACCCATGGGAACCTGTCCTTTTCTGAAGCCAGGTATGTTGGCCTGTTTTCTATAATCCTTTAGGATTTTTTCTACTTTGTCCTGATAGTCTTCTTTGCTTATGGCAACCTTTACTACTGCATTAAGATCGTCAATCTGCTCTTTGGTTATATTCATTTCCTACCTATTTGCTTTCTAAAAATGGGATGCAAAAGTAACTCTTTTTTGTGTTGCTGCCAAGTTTTTAAACCACTGACTTTCAAACTGTACGAATTCTATTGGTCTTCTTTTAAAATCGAATGCAAAATTGCCTGCAAAACGGCTAGCAAAAGGCTGAAGATGACCGCCCACCAGAAGCTCACTACCTGAAAGCCATCGATAAGATTGGCCGTTAGCAAAATGATAATGGCGTTGATAACCAAAAGAAAGAGCCCTAGGGTAAGTATGGTGATGGGCAAGGTGAGGATGACCAATATGGGTTTGACCAAAAAATTGAGGAGGCTGAGCACCACGGCCACAATGATGGCGGTGAACATGGAATCCACTCCGACCCCGGGCAATACATAACTGAGTATGACTACGGCCAAGGCATTTAACAAAAGGCGTAAAATGAGTTTCATAGGTTTGTTTTTAGGTTGTAAAATAAAAAAGGCACCGTGCATTACGGTGCCTTTAAGATAAAGAAAATTATGTTTGTTTAGTCAATATAAAGTCCAGTGTAGTCCAATGGGTTAACACCGGGCAAATTCGAATTGTACTTTGCATTGATCGCTTCAATAAAGGCGTTTGCAATAATGGCGTACCCACGCGGTGCAGGGTGCACGCCATCCAGAGAGAATCCTCCACCTGTTGCAAAGGTGGCATCCACTACGCTTCCGTCCGCTTGTTGGAAACCATTGGTTCTAAGTTGGTTTAAAAGTGCATTGGCATCCACAAAGGCCAAATCGTATGCAGCGGCCAAACCGGCTATGGTCTGGTTGTATGCATTTAAAGCGGTTTCTACGGTAGCTTGTTCCTCTGGCGTCAATACCCACTGGTCTGCCAAGGGTACTGCCACACCATTGATGGAGGTTGGATTGTTGGGATCGGCCAAGGTTCCAATAAAACTTCTTGAGGTAAGGACCATAAGGTCTTCTTCGGTCGCTTGTCTCATATTGATCAATGCTGGGTTGAATGCTGTCAAGTCCGTTAAATCCTCATCGATAATCACTACAGCGTTTCCTTCACCAGCGGCAAAGGTGATCGTTCTTTTTTCCAGTTCCTCTTGTGTGATCAGGTTCAATTGTTGCAATTGAGCCAAACCTGCATTGTATGCGCCATAAGCTTCCGCGCTGTTCAAAAAGGCTGCGGTTGCAGCATCTAAAGGAATGGGATTGTGTGGTACTGTAGTAAAGTAAGGGATGTCGGTTACATCCGGTAAATTGGCGATGGCGCCGCCCGCACCGTTAGCGGTCATGGCCTGAAGCATGGCGTCCAGTGATCCTGCAAATACGTTGGGGTCGGTAATATCGTTTCGGGAATAGGTGCTTGGATCAAGGTTTCCGGCTTGGTCCACACCTGTTCCTCCACCAGTGGCATAAATCAAAATGTCATTAGCGCCTGCCCAAAGGGTGAAAAAGGTAGCTCCTTGAGCTGCCGCATCACCGATTACAGTGGCGGTTTCAGAGGAAGAAAATCGAGCGAAGTATGGATTTGCAGTTCCCATGGCTACGCCTGATACACTACCGTATCCTGGTGCGAGCAGTTCGTAGCTTTTTGCACCTGGCACTCCCATATTATTGTATGAGCCGGATAGTTTGTTTGAAATTTCAGTGGAGCCTTGGCCTTCAACGGGCACAGGGCTTGGGCTTGCACCCAAAAAGGATAAAATCAATCTGTTTCCTGCCACTTGATTACCACCTAGCGTCATTCCTCCTAGGTTGTCGGCCATGAATGGAATTTCAAAGCTTCCACCGCCTGCCAAGGCAAAATTGGAGGCTAGCATATTGGGAAAGGATGCTGTTTGGCCGTCAATAAATAGGGCATTGTCGGAGAATCCAGCTGTGAGGGAGTTTCCTATGGCTACGTAGTTGGAGAAATCCGCAGTTCCTGATGTGTATTCCACTGGATCGGGACCAGCCGGTTCTGGCACTACGGTGTCCTCTTCACATGCTATCAAGAATAAGCCTAGAAATGGGAGAAAGGCATAAAACTTTTTCATATCAAAAAATCTGTTACAGTTAGTTTATGTTAATTTTTGGTAAGAACCAGAATTAACCAAATCTATATCAAATTTGTCATTCAGACAATTAAATGAATGAAAAAATTATGCATGCATAATAAAAACGGGTGGATTTTAGGAATTCAGAAAAGTAAAACTCTTTTCGTAAAACTGCTTGGGGTTTTCTGCATGCAGCCAATGCCCCGCTTTGTCAATGGTTTCAATGGTTGCTTTTGGAAAGTGCCTTTTGATCTCGGCAAAGTCGTTTGGTTGGATATATTCGGAGCGATCACCTCGCAAAAATAGGGCAGGGCCATCATATACTGCGCTACCAGATATGTTCTCGCCGATTTCCTCCATTCGGTCTTTGAGGACTTCAAAATTGAAACGAAAACCAAGCCTATCTTTTTCCACCCAATACAGGTTTTTGAGGAGGAATTGCCGTATGCCCTTTTCCTTGATATGTTTCGATAGTTCATCATCCGCCTCCCTGCGATCGGAGATGTTATCGAAATCCAGATGGGAGAGTCCGTTAAAGATGAAGTCGTGATGTGGTGGGTAGAATTTTGGGGCAATATCGGCTACAATCAGTTTTTTTACCCTATCCGGATGCGAAGTGGCAAGCTGCATGGCTGTTTTTCCTCCCATGGAATGGCCAAGGACGTAGGCCGATGGAATGCTGTGATGATTCATGTAGTGAATAACATCGTCGCTTAACAACTCGTAATTGAAATCATCGGAATGAAAGCTTTTTCCATGGTTTCGTTGGTCAATCAAATGCACCTCAAAGCCATTTTCGGAATATTGGGTGCCCAAGGTTTTCCAATTGTCGGACATGCCCAAAAAACCATGTAGAATAAACAATGGCTGTCCCTCTCCTAGTATGTTTGAATGTAATAGTTCGCTCATGTAGTATTTTTTTGTGTTTGAACCGATGCGTGTTTGGGTAGTTCCCTTATTTCAGTCGGTGCAAATACATATTGATGACATTTTCCAAGCCCAGATAAATGGATTCGCAGATTAAGGCATGCCCAATGGAAACCTCCAACAAATGTGGAATGTGGTGCTTGAAGAACTGAATGTTGTCCAAATTGAGGTCGTGCCCCGCATTGAGTCCCAGGCCTACCTTATGCGCCATCTCGGCTGCCTTTACAAAAGGTGCTATGCCATTTTCCTTGTTGCCTTTGGCAAATTCGTGGGCAAAGCTTTCGGTGTAAAGTTCTACTCGGTCCGTTCCGGTGGCTGCGGCAGCCTCCACCATTTTTTCGTCGGGGTCCACAAAAATGGAGGTCCGAATGCCATTTGATTTGAAGGTTTGGATAACATCAACCAAAAATTCTTTGTGCTTTATGGTGTCCCAACCCGCATTGGAAGTGATGGCGTCTTCGGCATCGGGCACTAGGGTTACTTGTGTGGGTTTTACCTCGAGCACCAAATCAATAAATTTGGGAATGGGATTTCCTTCAATATTGAATTCCGTAGTGACCACCTCCTTCAAATCTCGTGCATCTTGGTAGCGAATATGGCGTTCGTCCGGTCGTGGATGAACAGTGATGCCCTGAGCTCCAAACGATTCTATATCCTTGGTGGAAGTAATCAGATTGGGGACATTGCCGCCCCTTGAGTTCCTTAAAGTAGCCAGTTTATTTATGTTGACGCTCAACTTTGTCATGTAGTTCTCTTTTAGATGGTCAAAAATAAGAATTCGGCATGCCTTTTGCCATTTTAAATTAGTATTTTGCACCTAATAAAACGGTTATGCAGATTCAAGACAGAATAATCAACACAGTCCCGATTTTTGAGATCGGGGAAACCTTAAAGGATGTCATTGCCTTTTTTGAGGAGACCACCTATTCCCATGTTGGAGTTACGGAAAACGGTATCTTTTTGGGTTTGCTGTCGGAAAACGACCTGGCCTGTTTTGAGCCCGACAAGAAGATAGACGATTTCAGGTTTGAACTGGAGCACTTTTTTGTGACCAAGGAAACCGCTTGGCTGGACGTGTTGGAAATGTTTTCACGTAATGAGGCCAATATTCTGCCTGTTTTGGATGAGGATCAATTGATTTCCGGATATTACGATTTGGAGGATGTGGTCGATGTATTTATCGATACCCCGTTTTTTAAGGAACCGGGTGCTATTTTGGTCGTTTCTATAGGAATCAAGGACTATTCTTTCAGTGAGATAGCGCAAATTGTAGAGGGCAACAACGCCCGTTTGTTGGGCGCGTTTATCACAGACTCTCAAAACGATATCGTCGAAATCACCTTAAAAGTGGGCACCCAGAGCTTGAACGAGGTGGCCCAAACCTTTAGGCGGTACAACTACACCATTGTATTCGGGAACAGCGATGATCAATTTATGGAAGATTTGAAGCAGCGTTCCGACTATCTAGAGAAATATCTTAACGTTTAATAATGAAGGTAGCCATTTATGGACAGTCCTTTCAACCTGAGGACCAGCAGTGCGTAGAAGAGCTTTTGGATGAGCTGAAAAAGTCCAGTGCCTCCATTTATGTTGAAGAGAATTTCAACAAACTTGTGGGCAATATCCTCAAAGAGGAAGTGAAGGGGACCTTTACGCAATCCGAAGGATTGGACCCTTCGTTCGATATGTTCGTGAGTTTTGGCGGTGATGGTACCATGCTTCGGGCGGTAACCTATATAAAGGACTACGGTATTCCCATTGTAGGGGTCAATACCGGCCGCTTGGGATTTTTGTCCACCTTTAAAAAAGCCAATGTCCGCAAATTGGTGACCGAGTTTGAAGCGGGGCATTACACCATTGAGGAGCGTACTTTGGTGGAGGTGGAACTCAACACGGACCTTAATGAATTCAACGGGCTTAATTTCGCCCTGAACGAAATCACGGTAAGCCGAAAGGATACGACCTCCATGATTACAGTGGAAACTTGGTTGGACGATGAATATTTGACCTCCTATTGGTCCGATGGGCTTATCGTCTCCACGCCAACAGGCTCCACAGGGTATTCATTGAGCTGCGGTGGTCCCGTAATCGCTCCCACGGCACAGTCGTTGGTGCTGACGCCCATTGCGCCCCACAATCTCAATGCCCGTCCTTTGGTCATTTCGGACAATACCCAGATCCGGTTGAAGGTCTCGGGAAGGGAAAAGACCCATTTGGTGTCCTTGGATTCCCGAATTGCCGATATCCCCAACGGGAAGGAAATCCGAATCAAAAAAGCGGATTTCACCATAAAAATGATAGAGTATAAATCGGAAAGTTTCCTTAAAACCTTGCGGAACAAATTACTTTGGGGCGAAGATCGCCGCAATTGATGGTCCGGCAAACAATAAAAGGGGCGAAATGCTGTTTTACAAAGGAGAACAATTTTAATTACGAATCTATTGACCTTCCTTTACTCTAAACTCTAGTAACTTTTTGGATAGTATGCGGATAGTTTTGGCTGTTTTTCTATGCTGTGTGATCAAGGTGAGTGCACAAACCTACGAAATAGGGGTGTTTGCCGGAGGCGCCAACATGATAGGCGATGTGGGAAGGACCAATTATATTCTGCCCTCGGGGCCAGCTTTTGGCGGTATCTTTAAATGGAACAAGGGAAAACGCTATGCATGGCGCGCAAGTGTGCTCTACGGAGAGGTCACTGCCGACGATTCAAAATCGCACATGCCATCGCGCCAACAAAGAGGGTATATGGTGGATAATTCCATTTTGGAGTTCTCCGCAGGATTGGAAATCAACTTTGTGGAATACAACCTCCATAAGCTCGGACCTGCCTTCACACCTTACTTGTACACCGGTATTACCTACTTCAGATACGATTTTAATTATATTGATGCCCTTCAAATGCAGGATATTAACCAAAAAGAAGGTAGTTTTGCAATTCCAATGACGGTTGGGGCTAAGTATCGTTTAAATCAATTCTTGATTCTTGGTGCCGAAATTGGGGCCAGGTATACGTTCACGGACAATTTGGACGCAAGCAACCCAGAAGGTTCCAATTTTGAGCAATTCCGATTCGGGAATATATTGAGCGACGACTGGTACGTTTTTACAGGTATAACATTGACCTATACCTTTGGACGTAAGCCCTGCCAGGATTGTTTTCAATAAGATGCACACACTAGAGGACGTAGACAAAGAAAGACTGCCGCAGCACGTGGCCATCATTATGGATGGTAATGGAAGATGGGCCAAACAGCGGGGTAAGATCCGTATGTTCGGCCATGAGAACGGTGTGGAATCGGTCAACCAGACCGTGGAAAGTTGTGCCAAGCTACAGATTCCTTTTTTGACCCTTTATGCTTTTTCCACCGAAAACTGGAACCGTCCCAAAACCGAAATCGATACCTTGATGAAACTCTTGGTCAACGCCCTTAAAAGGGAGCTCAAGACCTTGAACAAGCATAATATTCGATTACGTGCCATTGGGAAAATAGAAACATTGCCCTCTAAGGTGCACAAAGAACTCACCGAGGTAATGCAGAAAACCGAAAACAATTCGGGGATGACGCTCACCCTCGCACTGAGCTATGGCTCACGGGAAGAGATAAAAACAGCGGTTCAAGAGATTGCGACCAAAGTTAAAAATAACATAATTTCCCCCGAAAATATTGATGAAACAGTAATAAATACACATCTTTACGCGCACTTTTTGCCTGATGTAGACCTACTTATACGCACCAGTGGCGAATGTAGGATAAGTAATTTTTTACTTTGGCAGATTGCATACGCCGAATTATATTTTATTGATGTATTTTGGCCCGATTTTAGAGAAAACCATTTGGTAGAGGCCATACTAAGTTACCAAAATAGAGAACGACGATTTGGAAAAACGAGCGAACAACTTAACTAAGGGTATCACAAACTACATACTTTCGGCCCTTTTTATCCCCTTATTCTTATTCACATTTCAGGGTATTGCCCAAGAAACCGACTTCGAGAACGGTAAGCAATACATTCTGGGGGGGCTAACGGTTACCGGACTGCAGAGCTACAACGAGCAAACAGTAAAGAGCTATACCGGTCTTCGTGTAGGGCAGCCCATCAAGGTGCCCGGCGATGAGATCAGTGCAGTGATCAAAAAGTTGTGGAACCTGGACCTCTTCAGCAATGTGGAAATGTACTATACCAAAATCGAGGATGATCGCATCTTTCTGGAACTGAACATTACTGAGCGACCCACTTTGAACAGCGTGACCGTATACGGCGTCAAAAAGCGTAAAGTGGAGGATATTATCGAAGACACCGACCTGAAAAAGGGGAAAAAAATAACCGAGAGCTTAATTGCCAACACCAAGAACTACCTTCAGAATAAATATAAAAAGCAGGGATACCTTAATGCTAAAGTGAACATCGCCACTTCTGTGGATACCTCGGGAACCAATGTGGAGAACATGGTCATCAATGTGAGCAAGGGCGATAAGGTCAAAATAAGGAAAATCAACTTTGTGGGCAACGAAAAACTGTCCAACAAACGCTTGAGAAAATCACTGAAGAACACCAAGAAGAAGAAGTTTTACCGTTTCTGGAAGAAATCCAAATACATTGCAGCGGACTTTGAGGAGGATTTGGATAATTTGGTCGATACCTACGCCGAACGTGGCTACCGTGATGCACGGGTGCTTTCGGATACCTTTGTAAAGCTGGATGACAAAAACATTGAGCTTACCATTGAAGTAGAGGAAGGTGATAAGTATTATTTCGGGGATATCGACTTTGTGGGCAACTCCGTGTACACGGATAGACAGTTGAGTCAAGTGCTAGGTATCAAAAAAGGGGATACCTATAACGGTGTTTTGCTCAAGGAACGCATTGCCGACGATTCCGACCCAGATGCAGTGGACCTCACCAACCTTTATCAAAATAATGGATACCTATTCTCGACCATTAACCCGGTTGAGGTTTCTGCGGTCAATGACACCATCGATTTTGAGATACGCATCATTGAAGGTAAAGAAACATTTTTGGACCATGTGACCGTTTCAGGGAACGATAAGACCAACGACCATGTGATTTACAGGGAAATCAGAACGCGTCCCGGTCAAAAATATAGCAAATCCAATATTGTAAGGACCATTCGCGAATTGGGCCAATTGGGATTCTTTGATGCCGAGCAAATTGTACCCGATATCCAAAATCCAGACCCAAATGCAGGTACCGTGGATATCAATTATAGCTTGGTGGAAGCAGGATCTAGTCAAATCGAGCTCCAAGGAGGTTTTGGGGGCGGTGGTTTCATTGGAACCTTGGGGCTTTCCTTCAATAACTTTTCTATCAAAAATATCTTTAATAAGGAAGCCTATAAGCCGGTTCCCATGGGTGACGGTCAAACTTTTGCTTTGCGACTGCAGGCCAGTAGGACATTCCGTGTGTACAGTTTGAATTTCTCTGAACCCTGGTTGGGAGGAAAAAAACCCGTTAGGTTCAATTTCTCACTGTCACGTACACAACAATTTGCCACCCAGTTCAATCCAAATGGTAGATTCGATATTGACAAGTCCAGGGGATTTGCCATTACAGGAATCACAGCCGGTTTGGCAAAACGGGTACAGTGGCCTGACGATTTCTTTACGCTATCGCACTCTGTGAGCTACCAATTGTACGATTTCAACGATTTTGCTAGTGGACTTTTCAATTTTGGTAACGGAAGTTCCAATGCCTTGACCTATACCTTCGGTTTGTCAAGAAGTTCGCAAGGGCCCAGTAGAATTTTCCCGACCTCAGGTTCCAACTTTGAATTGACGGCGAAGTTTACACCGCCCTACTCATTGTTCGGCGGAAAGGATTTTGCAGCCTTAAGGGATGATGTGGACGAGGTCAATCGAAGAATCAGAGAAATTGGTGAACCTGCCAATACCGAAGAGCAATTGGAATTGAACAGGCTTCGGGATAACTTGGAGTTGTTGGAAGAAGAAAGATTTAAACTACTGGAGTACTACAAAATCAAATTTAGAGGAGATTGGTATACTTCTATTGTAGGTAAACTGGTGTTGCGCACCAATGCCGAGTTCGGTTTCTTAGGTGCCTATAACCAAGATATTGGAGATGTACCCTTTGAGCGTTTTTACGTAGGGGGAGATGGTCTCGGAAACTTTACCTTGGACGGTAGGGATGTAGTACAATTAAGGGGTTACGATAACCAATCCCTTACCCCATATATCACCAACCCGATTACCAATCGATTGGAACAGGAAGGGGGTACCATCTACAATAAATACTCTTTGGAACTTCGCTATCCGCTAACCTTGAAACCATCGGCATCCATTTACGCACTGTCATTTTTGGAAGCAGGTAACGCCTTCAACAATTTTAGCAACTATAATCCGTTTGAATTAAAAAGATCTGCCGGAGTGGGGCTACGTATTTTTATGCCGGCATTCGGACTCTTGGGGATTGATTTTGGTTACGGCTTCGATACCGATGCCCGACCAGGATCGGTAGGACCAAGCGGCTGGCAAACGCACTTCATCATCGGGCAGCAGTTTTAATACATGGAAATACGTGTCGTACTAATTGTTAAATAGCTTATTTTTAATTAATTAGTAATTTTGGCACGATATTTTCTATAACAAACGCGGAATCAAAGATGAATACCAAAGTTCTTTTATCAGCAGTAGTTCTAATGACTTCCCTTTACGGGTTCGCCCAGCGTGGTGTCCGTATCGGATATGTGGATATGGAATATATCCTCGAAAATGTGGAAGAGTACAGGGACGCTACCGAACAATTGAATGCCAAGGCACAAAAGTGGAAGCAGGAAATAGAGCTAAAGCAAAGTGTTGTTGAGCAGATGAAGAAAGATTTGATGGCCGAAAAGGTGCTGTTGACGGACGAGCTAATTTTGGAGCGAGAAGAGGAAATCCAGTTATTGGAAAAGGAAATGCTCGATTATCAACAAGACCGATTTGGGCCGCAAGGGGATTTGGTGCTGCAAAAGCAGCTTTTGATACAGCCCATACAGGACCAAGTGTTCAATGAAGTACAAAAAATCGGAGCCAATAAAAGATACGATTTTATTTTTGATAAATCCGCAGATGTTGTAATGTTGTACTCCGAAAAAAGGCACGATATCAGTGACTTGGTTTTAAGGGAGATAGGACGCACCAGAAAAATAAGTGCCTCCAATAAAAAACAAGAGCAGCAAAATCGATTGGAGCAGTTCCAAGAAGAGGAAGACGAGATAAGCGATGCCCTTAGGGAACGCCAGGAACAAGCTGCCGAAGCCCTTGAAGAACGGGAAAAAGCTGCGGAGGCAACAAGGGCCCAAAAGCTGCAAGAGCGCGAAGAGCGTAAAAAAGCATACGAAGAACGAAGAAGAAAACTTTTGGAAGAGCGTGAGGCCAAGAGGAAGGAAAAATTGGAAGAACGAAAAAAAGCGCAGGAACAACAAAAGGATTCAATAGGATAGTTTATATTGAAACACTAAATTTAAAGTCAAAAAAGTAACGTTGAGAATCATGAAAAATGTAAAAAGAATTGCGGTAGCCCTCGTATTGTTTGTAGCGGCTACGGGTTTTGTAAATGCACAGAGCAAGGTTGCACACATTAATGTACAGCAACTATTGTCTGAAATGCCGGAGATGAAGGCTGCACAAGCCGAATTGAAGAAATTACAGGAAACCTACAGAGCAGACATCCAAAGCTCCATGACCGAGCTTCAAAACAAGTATACCCAATACCAAAACGAAGCTACTTCCAAAACAAGGGAAGAAAACGAGCAAAGAGCCGTAGAGCTTCAAGGTTTTGAGCAAAACATTCAGGAAGCAGAGCAAGCTGCCATGCAGGAAATGCAAAAAAAGCAGCAGGAACTCTTTGCTCCCATCTCTGAAAAGGCAAAAGCGGCCATCGAAAAAGTAGCTGCCGCACAAGGTTACGACTACGTAATCGACGCCAGCCCAGGATTGGGACTTCTAGTTTCCAAAGGAAAAGACCTTTTGCCAGCAGTAAAGCAGGAACTAGGTTTCTAATTGAGAAAGGACATAAAATAAAAAACCGCTTTTTAAAAGCGGTTTTTTTATGCCGTAAAAAGTGAAGCACCTATTTTTAGGCATGGAAAATCCAATAGGCATTTTTGATTCTGGGGTGGGAGGTACCTCCATTTGGAAGGAGGTCGCCAAAATGTTGCCCCACGAGAGCACCATTTATTTGGCCGATAGTGCCAATGCCCCTTATGGCGAAAAGTCGAAGGAAGAGATTGTAAAGCTCAGTATCAAAAATACCGAGTACTTGCTCAAAAGAAACTGTAAGATCATTGTAGTGGCCTGCAATACCGCCACCACCAACGCTATTGATTACTTACGCTCCCATTACAACGTCCCTTTTATCGGAATTGAACCAGCCATTAAACCGGCTGCACTACAAACCAAAACCAAAAAAGTAGGAGTGTTGGCCACCAAGGGCACCCTTTCCAGTAGTCTGTTCCATAACACTTCCAAACTTTTTGCCGAAGGAATTACCGTATTGGAGCAGGAAGGAAAAGGGTTGGTGGAACTCATTGAGGCCGGTAAAATCGAATCACAGGAAATGAGAACCCTCCTCCTCGAGTTTCTACGGCCCATGCTCGATCAAGATATCGATTGTTTGGTGTTGGGCTGCACCCACTATCCCTATTTGATACCCGTGTTGAAGGAGATACTGCCAGAACACATCAATATCATCGATTCCGGAGAAGCGGTGGCACGGCAGACCAAGGCCGTTTTGGAGCAACACCAACTGCTTTCCCATGCAAAACAGGACCCAGAGCATATCTTTTACAGCAATGCCGATATCGAAGTCCTTAAAACATTGGTAAATACGCCATCAGCAAAGGTTTCCTATCTTGATTTTTAGTCGGATGAAACCTTCACCCCCTGCGAAAAATAGAAATCCAGAAGCTTATTTCCTTTTATAGGTGAGATAGGTAAAACTGTATTGGTGCCTATCATCCTTTGGATGATGTTCCTCTTTCACCAGTTCCCATTGGTCCGTATCGATTTCGGGGAAAAATGCATCCGCTTCGAACGAACCGTGCACCCTTGTCAGTTCAATATCCGTAGCGCGGTCCATGGATTGTTTATAGATTTCCCCTCCACCAATAATAAAAGCAGTTTCATTATCGTCCACCAAAGCAATGGCATCCGCCAAGGAATGCACTATGGTGCATGGAAATTTGGGTTGATAGTCCTCATCACGGGTAATGGCAATGTGCGTGCGGTTGGGCAGTGGCTTTGGGAAACTCTCCAGGGTTTTTCTGCCCATAATGATTTTATGCCCCGAGGTAATCGTTTTAAATCGTTTGAAATCGTCCGGTAAATGCCAGACCAGCTCGTTGTCCTTGCCCAAGGCATTGTTTTCGGCCGCGGCCGCAATAATGACCAATCTTCTCACTGATCTTTTTTTTTATTGATTTTGGAAAGCGGAAAGTCCGTTTCTATTTCCTTTTGGATCTCACCGATGCGTTTTTTCTGAAGGTCGACCAAGCGCTCGCGTTGCTCGCGCTCCCATTGTTGTCCCATAAACTTGCTGGTCACAAACACATTAAAGGCGTGCAGGGCAAACAGGAACGCCCAGAAAAGCACGATCCAAATGGACCAATCATAGGACTCTCCGTACTTGAAGACCTTGTTGGCCAAAATCAGGAAAATGCTACCGATCAAAAAGATGACAAAATGGGAAAACAGCCTTTTCTTTTGTTTGATGCGTTGGTGCGCATGCTCCAAAAGCTCGTGCTGCTCCAAATCTATTTCCGATTTCTTCTTTTTACCAAATGACAACATGGAATGGCTATCTTTATGAACAAAGATAACCGAATTACAGACAAAATTCCCGACATGCAGAACCTTAGAAAAAAATTCCCCGTGCTCAACCAATGCGTTTATGCCAATACTGCCTCGGCAGGTCTTTTGAGCGAAGACCTCATGGAATGGCGACAGGGGCACGACTTGGATTTCCTGATTGGCGGCAGCGAAATGAAAAACAAAGGGTTTGCACATATGCCAGAAATTAAAAAGACTGTAGGTAGATTTTTTAATTGCAAACCCGAGAACGTGGCCTTGGTTCCCAACTTTAGTTTAGGGTTCAATCTACTGCTTGAAGGCTTGCCGAAGGACAAAAAGGTCCTGTTGGTCAATAAAGATTACCCAAGCGTCAACTGGCCCTTTGAGACGCGGAATTTTGAGCGGGATTATGTGGATGCCGATGAACATATGGAAGAAAATATCCACACCAAGGTGAAGAACGGTAATTTCGACGTTTTGGCGCTCAGTTTGGTGCAATGGGTTAATGGGGTACGGATAGATCTTGAATTTTTAAAAAACCTGAAAAAGGAGTTTCCCAATTTGATTATCATTGCCGATGGTACCCAATTCTGCGGTATGGAACCCTTCGATTTTGAGAATTCCGGAATCGATATTCTGGGTGCGAGTGCCTACAAATGGATGTTGGCCGGCTATGGCAATGGATTCTATTTGGTGAAGGAGGCGGTGATGGATCAATTTGAATTGCGCGGTATTGGGAACGGTTCTGTGGACAACGATGCCTCCAAGCGAAACAGTATCACCTTCTGCAAATACATGGAGCCCGGCCATTTGGATTCCCTGAATTTCGGAAGTTTGGAATTCGCCGTTACCTTTTTGGACGAAATTGGACAGGAAAATGTACAGGCGCAATTACAAAAGCTGTCCCAGCATGCGTTGCAGGCCTTCTCCGAACTCGACCTTTTGGAGCCCGCTGTGGTCAAACGCAAGCAACATAGCACCATTTTTAGTGTCAAGGGCGATGAGCAGCTGTTCCAAAAATTGACCAATGAAAATGTGGTTGCCTCACTTCGGGGAGATGGCATCCGGCTAAGCTTTCATTTTTACAATACCGTGGAGGAAATAGATGTTGTGGCAACACTTTTAAAACGTTGGACATCAACCTCGTAATCGACAAAAAACCAATAGCTAATTTGATAAAAGTAATCATCGGGTTAGCTGGATTTTATCAAATTGATAAATCGATTGTAACTAATTGTAAATAAATGGTTTTATGCATTGCTTTGTACCGGAATTAAAATTTTTGGTACCATGGCAATTAAGAAACAATACCTAAAAAGTAAGCCTGTTTGCAAAGTAACATTTACCGTTCCTGCAGATGAGGCAAAAACAGTTGCAGTAGTCGGGGATTTCAACAAATGGAACCCTAAAAAGAGCACTTTGAAGAAATTAAAGAACGGTACCTTTAAAGGAACGTTCGAATTGCCCGTTGAGAATAGCTACGAATTCAGATATTTGATCGACGGTGCTTATGAGAACGATGGTGAGGCCGATCGTTTCCAATGGAACGATTATGCCGGAGCCGAGAACGCCGTTCTAGAAGTCTAAAAACACAGTTTCCGCCATTGGTTCGCCCCAAAGCTGATGGCGGTTCTTTTTTTCGAAAACTCTATTCATCACCCTGAACTTGTTTCAGGGTCCCATGAATCTTCGTGTAACCTGGCAATATGCTGAAACCTGCCTTTGGCCGCAGTCAAGTGATTTTGGCATAATGCCTTCGGAAAATCACTTTGCCCAGTAATCCACGACCAGCACATCGGCAATGTGTGGGCCGGCAAGTTCAGTAAATGCCACATGGTCCGGATGGGTAAGGTAGGTATCTCGGTCCTTTTCACTTTCAAACGTCAACAGGAAGCAATGGGTAAGTTCCTTGTTCAGGTTTTCAGGGCTGTTGTTGAGGCCTTTTTCGTAACCTTTGATTTCTGAAATTTTAGACGGCAGCGCATCGAATGCTGCTTCTACCTGTGCTATCTCTTCGGCCGACGAAGCCTCGTTAAATTTGAACAATACCACATGCCTTAGTTGAGGTACAGCAGTTTCTTGCTTTGTTTCCACGGTAATTTCCTGTGTTTCGGTGGTTTCTTTTTTTGGCTCTTCGCCACAACTGGCGAATAATAGGGCGGCGAAAAGGGTGATGGTGATGGGTTTCATAAGGTTGGCGTTTTATGATTTTAAATTGGTCCTCAAGTTATCTGGATGTTGTCGTGTATCAAATAGCGTAACAATTTCAATTTCATCGGTTTCCATAAGGATGCGATAGTAGCAGGTAGACTGTTTTGTAATAACACATTTGTAGAGGCCCTCTATTTCATTGGATTGTGGACAGCTATTAGGTTGGTTGGCGATTTGTAACACCTTTTCATCAAACTTTTGGAAGAATTGATCTCTAGCTTTTACTCCCCAGTGTTCAATGAGATAATTGTTTAGTTGTAGTAGTTTTGATTCAGCAAGCTCTGATAAAAAGACCTTCATCAAGAAATTTTCTTTACAAAAGAATCATAGGACACCCTTTTTCCCTCGTCTAGTTGGGCTAGTCCTCTTTTTATTTCTTGTTGCTGATCCTCGGATAGTTCATCCCAAAAATCACCTTGCTCTTTTTGAAGGATGTTGACCATTTTTTCAATGATGCTGGCATTATCCACTTTTAAAATTGCTTGTATCAATTCCAACTTGGAAGCTTGTATATCCATCACAATAACATTTCTACCAAAGATACGACTTTCATCGGATTGCTATGGTTTTCGTATCCACTGCAATCGTTGTGGCGTCACCCTGAAGTTGTTTCAGGGTCTCATACCCTTTTTCAGCATTTGATGAGATACTGAAACCTGCGTTGCCGTCAGGCAGTCAAGTTTAGTATGAACGTATGATTTTATCTGTTTGGGTTGATTTTTGAGAATTAAAACTTGAACAGCTCTACAAACTCAATTTCAAGAGCAATTGCAATCGTGTAAAGCGTATAGGTGTTTGCGGAAACTTTGTGGTTTTCGATGAGTTCGATATGCTGTTTGTCACGACCGCATAACCTGCCCAACTCAGCTTGGGAAATGTTTTTCTCTTTTCTTAGCTGTTTGATTCGATTTCCGATTTTAACTGATAATTCCTGCTTGGTCAACATTGAAAATATCCTAACAAAGCAAAATTGACCAGATAAAACAGAAGAAACGTCATAATAAAATATGACGATTTAAAAATATCACCTACATTAGGGTCATATTTTAGTATGACCATGGAAGATGCGGCAAAAAATACCACGGTAATAGTTTTTTCTGAATCATTTGAAGATGCTTATGCTTCACCCGACGAATTGGCAAATGTGCTGGATATGGGAATCGAAATGCTTTTTTATGTAGAAGAAGGCTCCTTTTCTAAAGAAGATATTCGAAATGTGGTAACCGCTTTAAGAAAAATCACTTTGGAGCTAAGAAAATGAGTTCATGGAAATCTATTATTTCAAGTATTCATAAAATATTGAACCAAGTATAGAGCCTATTGCTCCTAAAATAATTGCTGTTAAACTTGAAATGAAAATTGCTAAAATTGGATTTGATTTAATCAAGTCAACTATCACATAGTATCGTCTTTTATTGAAACTTTTGATTTCTTTTTCTACTTTGGTAATCATGTCATTTGAGACGTTCTCCTTTTTCAACCTTTCTTTGCAATCACTGCAAATAATTGGTTTGACGCATGAATATATTATATCATTCTTTAATCCATTCATATCAAAAAGGCAGCCTCTTGTCTCATCATGTGCAAAGTTTGTAAGATTGATGGTAGAAGGAATTTGATCGCCACTTCTTTTATAGACTAAAGTATATCCATACAACAAACGAAAAACTATGTTTTCAAGAGGTATGTTTTCTAAAATAAGGAAGTCTTTAATTTCATGAAAAGTAAATACCACTCGGTTTCCAGATAGTCGTCTGGTGTAATAATTATCCTCAAGTGGAATATTGGAAATTGCTATCAAAATATCACCGGCGAAATTTTCTTTTATTTGTTTGGATAGCAGTTCATCGGAATATTCCCAACTAGCCCCATCAGAGTCACTATTAAGAGCAAAATTCTCAATATCTCCAATAAGTTGATAAACTGAAGATTTGTGTTTTTTTATTACTTTTTTGTTAAACCCAGCAGGAATCTGTCCAAGTGTGATAAGCCTAATTTTTACTTTCATAAATATGGACAATTAAAGGTTTTCACATAAACTCGTTTTACACCGCCACAACCCCCTTAATATGCGGGTGCGGGTCGTAGTTCAAAAGCTCAAAATCATCAAAAGTGAAATCAAAAATGTCCTTCACCTCAGGGTTCAATTTCATGGTGGGCAAGGGTCGTGGATCACGGCTCAATTGCAGTTCCACCTGCTCCATGTGGTTGTTGTAGATATGGGCATCACCAAAGGTGTGGATAAACTCCCCAGGTTGGTAGCCACATACTTGGGCCATCATTATGGTAAATAGGGCATAGGAGGCAATATTGAAGGGAACGCCCAAAAAGATGTCCGCACTGCGCTGGTACAACTGGCAGGAAAGCTTGCCATCGGCCACATAAAATTGGAAAAAAGCATGACAGGGCGGGAGGGCGGCCTTTCCGTTGGCCACATTTTCTGCAAAAGACACCGAAGTGTCCGGTAACACACTGGGATTCCAGGCCGAAACCAACATTCTTCTGCTGTTCGGGTTGGTTTTTAAGGTGTCGATCACTTCCTTGATCTGATCGATTTCCTCACTGTTCCAATTGCGCCATTGGTGTCCGTAAACGGGCCCTAAATCACCGTTTTCATCGGCCCATTCGTTCCAGATACGTACCCCGTTTTCTTGCAAATACGCGATATTGGTATCGCCTTTCAGAAACCACAACAATTCGTGTATAATGGATTTTAGGTGCAATTTTTTGGTGGTTACCATGGGAAAGCCCTCCGCAAGGTCGAACCGCATTTGATAGCCAAAAACACTTAAGGTCCCTGTTCCGGTGCGGTCGCCTTTTTGGTTGCCGTGCTCCAATACGTGTTTCAGAAGGTCGTGGTACTGTTTCATGCTGTTTGTTCCGTTACAATGTCATTTCGAGTGGTTTTCCGCGAGCGGAAAATGGTATCGAGAAATCTTTTTCGATTAAATTTAGGTCATCTCGACGCCCCTTCGATTTCGCTCAGGGCAATAGCTCTGATGTGACAAAAAATCAATCCCTCGAAATTAATCCAATAGGCAGATTATTGAAACAGAAATGGACAAGACTTATAAAGAGTTTATTAACTGGGCAGAAGGGATAAGGGTGAAGGGTCAATGTTTTGATTTGATATGTTTGATGAGCGCTACGATTTTCCTTTGTAATATTTGAATTTCTCCAATAATCCTTTGCACTATTTCGGGAGAAAGAAATTCCAAATCTTCACATAAAATAAAGTGTGTTTCCAATTCGTAGGCGGACCCAAGGCTAATTTGAAGGAACCGGATAAAATCCTTCTCTGAATCTTTTCCACAACCTTCGGCAATATTCGCTGGAATGGATATGGCACTTCTTTGAATTTGAGCAATCAATCTAAATCTTTCGGAATCAGGTAATAAATGGGTGAGTTTGTAAACTTCTTTCACTAAAATTCGGCCATCTTTCCAGACGGTCAACTCTCGAAAATTTCTCATAATTTGATAGTTTTAAAATTCCGAGGTTGAATTTATTTACTGATTTTTTTGATTCTTAAAAAAGACTATTAGCCTTTTACCCTTTGCCCTTTACCCTTTGCCCCTCTACCAAACTACCCCAAAATCATTCCAGCAATGGTGGCGGATAATAGGGATGCCAAGGAGCCGCCCAAAACAGCTTTCATTCCAAAGGAGGACAGTACTTTTCGCTGGCCGGGCGCCAAGGAACCAATACCGCCAATTTGAATACCGATGGAGGCAAAGTTGGCAAAACCACAGAGCATGTAAGTTGCCATGATGACGGATTTGTTGTAAGTAAAGTGTACCCCGCTGGAAACATTTTTAAGGTCTGCCAGCTGAATGTATCCCACAAACTCACTTGCTGCCAATTTTATCCCGAGCAGCTGTCCCATTAGCATAATATCTTCGTTGGCTACGCCAATGAGCCACATGAGGGGAGCGAAAACCGTTCCTAGAATGGACTCCAAGGAAAACTCAGTGTATGGCGAATTGGCTGCAATCCAGCTGTTGAAAGTGGTAAAATCACCGATCCACCCCAAAATACCATTGATCATGGCAATGAACGCTACGAACACCAAAAGCATGGCCCCAACATTCAAGGCGAGTTTTAACCCTTCGGTAGTTCCGTTGGCAATGGCATCCAAGATGTTGTCCCCAATTTTTTCAGAGGATACCTCTACATCGGTATTGACTTCTTCGGTCTGGGGATACAATATTTTTGAAATAACGATGGCTCCGGGGGCTGCCATTACAGATGCGGCCAACAGATGCTTGGCAAAGACAAGGCGCAACTCTGGGTCGTCCCCGCCCAAAAATCCAATGTATGCGGCCAAAACGGCTCCTGCTACGGTAGCCATACCACCTATCATCACCAATAGGATTTCGGATTTGTTCATTTTTTCCAGATAGGCCTTGATGAGCAATGGGGCTTCGGTCTGGCCCAAAAAGATATTCCCGGCTACCGAAAGACTTTCAGCTCCCGATATGCCCAAACTTTTGGAAAGCAGCCAGGCCATCCATCTTACCACCACTTGGATCACGCCCAAATAGTATAGAACGGAGGTCAAGGCAGAGAAAAATATGATGGTAGGCAGTACCTGAAAGGCAAATATGTATCCAAAAGTATCCATATCGACCACCAATCCTTCAAAGAGGAATTGACTACCCGCCCGGGTAAACTCCAAAATATTCACAAAGAGATTTCCGACTTGATCAAAGATGTATTGTACAAAAGGGACCTTGAGTACCCCGATGGCAATCAAAACCTGTAATGAGAGACCTATTCCAACAGTCTTCCATTTAATCGCTTTTCGATTGGAGCTGAACAAAAAGGATATCAAAATAAGCACCGTCATCCCCAAGGCGCCACGCAAAAGTGTGTTTAGGGTAAAACCTTGGTTGGGAACAATCTGGGAGGTTTCATCAACGGGAATATCCTGGGTGATGGTAGTACCAATAGCAAGGTTAAGTGAATCTGCGGGCAGTGTATTTTGGCCAAAAGCGACCGAACATAGGAATAACAGTAACAGTAAACTTTGGGTCTTCTTCGCCATGTAGGGTGATTGTTTATTTACGCTTGGAAATTTCATCCCTTAACTTGGCGGCCTTTTCGTAGTCTTCGCTTGCAACGGCCTTGTCCAATTCGGCATGTAGTTCTTGTAAGGACATTTCGCGGTATCCATGGGTATCTGCGCCTGATTCTAACTCAACGGCCTCACCTTCTTGAAGAATCTCGTCCACCATGATGCTGTCGTCCTCGTCCTCTTCTTTTTCTTTGGAAGAGAATTTAAGGAAGATGCCTGCTTTGTCCAAAATGGTTTTGTAGGTAAAAATCGGAGCATTGAAGCGTAGGGCTAGGGCAATGGCATCGCTGGTGCGCGCATCGATGATTTCCTCATCATTGTCACGCTCACAGATAATGCTGGAATAGAACACCCCGTCCACCAGTTTGTGGATAATGACCTGTTTGACCACAATCTTGAACCGGTCCGCAAAGTTTTTGAAAAGATCGTGCGTTAAGGGCCTGGGCGGTTTGATTTCCTTTTCCAATGCTATGGCAATGGATTGGGCCTCAAAAGCACCTATGACAATGGGAAGTTTACGGTCACCCTCCTCTTCATTTAAAATAAGGGCATACGCGCCATTTTGCGTTTGGCTGTAGGATATTCCCTTTATTTTTAATCGTACTAAACTCATATATCTCCTCCTAAAGCAAAAGGGCTGTTCAAATAAGCGGCTTTGCCAGTTATCCGAACAGCCCCTTGCAATGGGCAAATTAACAAAATTTAAGCGTTTTGGGCTTTAAATTCTTTTAATTTTTCGATGAGTTCCGGTACTACCTCAAAGGCATCCCCAACAATTCCGTAGTCGGCCGCCTTAAAGAAAGGTGCTTCTGGGTCGTTATTGATGACCACTTTGACCTTGGAAGCGTTGATTCCTGCCAAATGCTGTATGGCCCCGGAGATTCCTATGGCAATATAAAGGTTACTGGCAACCGGCTTTCCGGTTTGTCCTACGTGCTCGCTGTGCGGGCGCCATCCCATATCGGAAACAGGTTTGGAGCAAGCAGTTGCCGCTCCCAAAACGTCGGCCAGTTCTTCCACCATGTTCCAGTTTTCAGGACCTTTGAGTCCACGTCCACCAGAAACTACAATATCGGCATCGGCAATGGTCGCTTTTCCTACTACGCGGTCCACTTCCACCGATTTTACGGTAAAGGCATTGTCGTCCAAAGAGGGAGCAAAATCCTCCACGGAAGCGGAGGTGCTGTTTTCCATTACACCAAAGGCGTTGCTGGAAACCCCGATAATCTTTACTTCCGATGATATTTCTGTCATGGCAAATCCTTTATTACTGAAGGCGGTCCGCTTCACTACAAAAGGAGAAGTGCTCTCGGGCGCAGCAACCACATTGGGCACATAGCCACCGGACAATTTGGCCGTAAGGATAGGTGCCAAAAACTTGCTGTCCGCACTGGAACTCAACACAATTACCTTAGCATCGGCGGCTTTGGCGGCCTCTGCCAACACCTCGGCATAAGCTTTGGCATTAAAGGTGGTCAAAGAGTCATCCGAAACCTTTAGCGCCTTGGAAACCCCATAGGTTCCCAAAGAGGCATCATCCTCTGCATTGAAGGTCACCGCAGTAACGGTGGTGCCCATATCTTGAGCCACTTTGTACGCATAGGAGGCCACTTCGAAGGCATTTTTCTTGAATTTTCCCTTTAGGGATTCTGTATATACTAGTACTGACATATTTTCTGAAATTTCAATTTTTCAAATCCCAAATTCCAAATGTTGGTATTTGGTGGTTTGAATTTGAGTTTTGACTTTAAATCACTTTCGCTTCGTTGTGCAATAGTTCTACCAATTCGCCAACGTTTCCTGCATCGACCAGCTTAACGGGCCCTTTGGCTGCAGGTTTTTCAAATTTTTGGTCTTGCGTGGGTTGTGCGGCATCAATGGGCTCAACTACATTCAATGCTTTTTTGCGCGCCATCATAATACCTCTCATATTGGGAATGCGAAGGTCACTTTCCTCAACCAATCCTTTTTGACCCCCAATGACCAATGGAAGTGTAGTGCTAATCTTTTCTTTTCCGCCATCAATCTCGCGAACTGCGGTAGCTGTATTGCCATCAATCTCTAGGCTGATGCACGTATTTACAAAGTTCATGTCCAATAAAGTGGCCAAAATGCCGGGAACCATACCACCGTTATAGTCGATGGATTCCCTTCCGGCGATGATCAGATCGTACTCCCCTTTTTTGACGACTTCGGCCAGTTGCTGTGCCACAAAAAAGCCGTCGGTAGGTTCGGCATTCACACGAATGGCCTCATCGGCCCCAATGGCCAGCGCCTTTCTTATGGTTGGTTCGGTCTGGGGACCGCCCACAGTGACCACATGAACGGCCGCACCTTGTTTTTCCTTGAACCACATAGCGCGGGTAAGGCCAAATTCATCATTGGGATTAATCACAAATTGAACCCCGTTTGTGTCAAACTTGGTATCGCCTTCCGTAAAGTTGATTTTGGAAGTGGTATCCGGTACGTTGCTTATGCAAACTAAGATCTTCATATATACTTTAGGTTTTGGTCTCCAAATATAATTATAAAATCCGAAATTTATTATGCATGCATAATAAATTTTGTTCTTTTTTTGGATTTTGTCCCGGTAAGTTTCGGCTAGTTTTTCCTATTTTTGCTTGCGTTTTTAAGCAGACTATAACTATTTAGTACGATTCAATGAAAACATTACAGTTTAGGGAGGCGATAGCGGAGGCTATGTCCGAAGAAATGCGAAGGGATGATACCATTTATTTGATGGGCGAGGAGGTAGCCGAGTACAACGGTGCTTATAAGGCTTCCAAAGGGATGCTGGATGAGTTCGGACCAGAGCGCGTTATCGATACCCCAATTTCGGAGCTTGGTTTTGCCGGTATCGGCGTAGGCTCTGCCATGAACGGAAACAGACCGATCATCGAATTTATGACCTTCAATTTCTCCTTGGTGGGGATTGATCAAATTATAAACAATGCTGCCAAGATCCGTCAGATGTCGGGCGGGCAGTTCAATTGTCCAATCGTTTTTAGGGGCCCTACGGCTTCTGCGGGACAGTTGGCCGCAACCCACTCCCAGGCATTTGAGAGTTGGTTTGCCAATACTCCAGGCCTAAAAGTGGTGGTTCCGTCGAACCCGGCCGATGCCAAGGGATTGTTGAAATCCGCTATCCGTGACGATGATCCTGTGATTTTCATGGAATCGGAACAAATGTACGGTGATAAAGGAGAGGTGCCCGAAGGCGAGTACACCATTCCATTGGGTGTTGCCGATATTAAAAGGGAGGGAACGGACGTAACCATTGTTTCCTTTGGAAAAATTATCAAAGAGGCCTACAAAGCGGCCGATGAGTTGGAGAAGGAGGGCATCAGTTGTGAAATTATTGATTTGCGCACGGTTCGTCCGATGGATCACGAAGCCATACTCGCTTCCGTAAAGAAAACCAATAGAATGGTGATTTTGGAAGAGGCTTGGCCTTTTGGTAACGTGGCCACCGAAATCATCTACCATGTTCAGGACAAGGCTTTCGATTATTTGGATGCTCCAATCGTTAAATTGAACACCGCAGATACACCTGCGCCTTATTCCCCGGTACTTTTGGCCGAGTGGTTACCCAACCATGAAGACGTTATCAAGGCTGTTAAGAAAGTGTTATATAAGCTTTAGAATCATATTTGTACGGTATATTAGCCCTGTCAACTTTGTTGACGGGGCTTTTTTTTAGGGAATATTGTTTTGATTACAAATTAGTTTGAACCAAATTTGACCTAAAGTTGGATGAGACAAACCTATGTCGCTTACCATCATGTCCCTTATTCTTGTCTATGAAAAGAATCCTTTCCGCTTTTTTTCTACTTTTTATTACTTGCCTTAGCGCACAGACCAAAATTGAAGGTGTGGTTACGGATGAGACCGGTGAACCCATTGCGTTTGCCAACATTATTTTTGTGAACTCTTCCGAAGGTACCATCACCAACGACAATGGACGCTTTTATTTGGAGTCTGATGAGACCTACGATACCATCAAAGTATCTTTTATAGGGTATGAAACCAAAGAAGTGGTTTTGGAGCAGAAGATAAACTACGGAATGGAAATCATACTGGTGGAATCTGCCGAACAGCTTCAGGAAGTAGTGATCTATACCGGGAAACAATCCAAAAAGAACAACCCTGCCATTGATATTTTGCGGAAAATTTGGGCGAAAAAACGAGAGAATGGGGTGCGTAAGTTCAACCAATACCAATATGATAAGTACGAAAAAATAGAGTTCGACCTCAATACTATCGATAGTGCACTGATTAAGAGCAAATTGTTCAAGGGACTGGAGTTTATGTTCGAGGATTTGGATACCTCTCGAATCACAGGAAAGACGTATTTGCCCATTTTCTTGAACGAAACATTTTCCAAGGTTTACGGCGATAACGAAATGGAAAGGGAGAAGGAAGATGTACTGGGGAACAAAAATTCGGGTTTTAGCGGCAATCAAGCCATTACCGCTTTTGTGGAAGACCTCTATTCCGATTATAACATCTATGACAACTACCTTAAATTTTTCGACAAGAGTTTTACGAGTCCCTTGTCCAAAACGGGAATTGATGTCTACAATTATGTCCTTTCGGATAGTACCTTCATCGATAATAAATGGTGCTACAACATCATCTATTACCCCAGGAGAAAGAACGAGCTCACCTTTAAAGGGGACTTTTGGGTGAACGATACCACCTTTGCCATCAAAAAAATCAATCTGCAGGTCACCAAAAGTGCCAATATCAACTGGGTGAAGGAAATTTATATTGAACAGGATTTTGAGGTGGTGAGCGATTCCGTCTTTTTGCTGAAGCGGGATTATATGCTGAGCGATTTTAGCTTTTCCAAAAAGGAAGAGTCCCGAGGTGTGTACGGAAAACGTACCACTGTTTTTGACAATTATACGTTTAATAATCCCCGTCCCGAAGCCTTTTATAAGGCGGTTGCCGACCCTTACGACCCGAGGGTATTCTCGCAGGACAGTATTTTTTGGCAAAATGCGCGCTTGGAAAGTCTCAACGACGATGAATCGGGGATATTTAAGCTGTTGGACACCCTTAAGACCGTACCCAAGTTCCGCACCTATTACGATATTGTGAGCATTTTGGGGTCTGGCTATGTTGAAATCGATAAGTGGAACCTTGATATTGGTGACATTTACAGCACCTTTGGTTACAACGATGCCGAAGGTATCCGTTTGCGTGCAGGAGCCCGTACCTATTTTGGTCAGAATGATCTCTGGCGTTTGGAAGGTTATATGGCCTACGGCTTCAATGATAGAAAGTTCAAACACGGATTTTCGGGCAAGTTTCTGTTGGACCGTAAAAATCGCTTGATTGTTTCAGGGGGCAATCGCAGGGATATTGAACAATTGGGCCTTAGCTTGACCAGTACCAATGATGTATTGGGTCGCAGCATTGCCTCGTCCTCATTGGTTACAGTGGGTGCCAACGACCGTTTGACCAACATTAACCTTTCCACCCTCAATGTAGAGATGGAACCCGTAAAAAATTTCAGGATCAATGTTGGGGGATCGTTCCGAACGCTTAGTTCTGCACTGCCGGAAGCATTCAGTCTGGATTACATTGACCCAGATTCGCCAACCGGAATTTCTTCGGAGGTAAGACAGTTTGACCTGAATACGACCTTGATCTATACTCCGGGAAAGCGCACCATTGGCTATGGCGTGGAGCGATCGGACATCAACGACAATTATAGTACCCTTGTGCTCAAATACACCAAAGGTGTGGATGGTTTTCTGGAAAGCGATTTTGACTACGAAAAAGTACAGTTTTCGTATCAGCAACCTTGGCAACTCGGAGGTCTGGGTAGGCTGACGAGCAGCGTGGAGCTGGGCAAAACCTTTGGTGAGGTGCCTTTGTCCCTTTTGAGCGTGATACCGGGAAACCAAACCCTGTTTTCCTTGTATAATACATTCCCCAACCTCGATTTTTATGAATTTGTGACGGATACCTATGCCACTGTGCACTTGGAGCATAATTTTAATGGAAGGCTGTTCTCAAGGATTCCTTTGCTGCGCAAACTCAATCTAAGGGAGATTGTGGGGCTAAGAGGGGCTTGGGGCCAATTGTCGGAAGCGAATATTGCTTTGAGCGCACCCACCAATATTCCCTTGATCGCACCGGACGACCAAATTTACTGGGAGTACTCCTTCGGGGTAGGGAACATCTTCAAAATACTTCGTATCGACTTCAATTTTAGGGGGAATTATCTCGATAATCCAGATGCAAGGGCTTTCGGGATCACGGGATCCTTCGGATTTAGCTTTTAATCAGCAGGAAACCTATGATTTATGGGGTCTATTCCAGTTGTAGTGGTTATTTTTGCACCACAAATTAATTATTGACATGGCAAAGAAACCACGTGTTACCTTCGATGTGCTGGTAGAAATACCCAAAGGAAGCAGAAATAAGTACGAATACGATTTTACCCTCAACAAAATTAGATTTGACAGGACCCTATTTTCCTCAATGATGTACCCCGGGGACTACGGGTTTATTCCAGAGACCTTGGCCTTGGATGGCGACCCGCTTGACGTTTTGGTACTTTGTACCGAACCCACCTATCCTATGGTGGTGGTGGAAGTAAAACCCGTTGGCGTTTTCCACATGACCGATGAGAAAGGTCCCGACGAAAAAATTATTTGCGTTCCCGTTTCCGACCCCATCTGGAGCAAAAGGGACGATATCAGCGAACTGAACCCACATCGATTGAAAGAGATCGAACACTTTTTCCAAGTGTACAAGGATTTGGAAGAGAAGAAAGTAGATACCGGAGGATGGGGAGACGTTAACGAAGCCGTTCAAATCTACCACGAATGTGTAAAGCGCTACGAAGAAAGCGACCACAAAAAAAGACGGGCCTACACCATATAGATTGCCTAAATATAACTTTAAAAAAATGCGCTTTTAATAATCAAAGGCGCATTTTTTTTATTACTTCGTATTTTACTACATTAGCGAGCATTAAAAAATTCTAAATGATCTAACCTATGGATTTAATCGTAAAATTTTTGCCCGTATTTGGTGTCTTGGCCCTTCTGTATGTATTCATCAAGAACGTATGGATTTCCAAACAAGAGGTCGGGGACGAAAAAATGGCAAGGATTGCCAAGAACATTGCCGATGGTGCAATGTCATTTTTAAAGGCCGAATACAAAATACTGAGCATTTTCGTGCTTTGTGTGGCCGTGTTGCTTTACTTTAAAGGAAGTAACGAAGCCGGTTCCAATGGAATGGTAGCCATTTCCTTCGTAGTTGGGGCCATATGTTCAGCCTTGGCTGGATTCATTGGGATGAAAGTGGCCACGAAGGCCAATGTGAGAACTACCAACGCAGCAAGGACATCCTTGGGCAAAGCCCTCGAAGTGGCCTTCGCCGGAGGTGCCGTAATGGGACTTGGCGTTGTGGGACTTGGCGTGTTGGGCTTGAGCGGGCTTTTTATGATCTATAGCGGACAAGGTTGGGAGATTGGCGAAGTACTGAATGTACTGTCGGGCTTCTCTCTTGGAGCTTCGTCCATTGCCCTATTTGCCCGTGTGGGTGGAGGTATCTACACCAAGGCTGCCGACGTGGGAGCTGATTTGGTTGGAAAGGTCGAAGCGGGAATTCCAGAGGATCACCCGTTGAACCCCGCAACCATTGCAGATAACGTTGGGGACAACGTTGGAGATGTTGCCGGTATGGGAGCCGACCTTTTTGAATCCTATGTAGGTTCTATAATCGGAACCATGGTTTTGGGTGCTGTGTTTGCAGGATTGCCCGAATTTCAGGCTGCTTTTGACGGTCTTGGTGCCGTGTATTTGCCTTTGGCTTTGGCGGCAGTGGGAATCATCATGTCCATTATCGGAACCTTCTTTGTTCGGGTTAAGGATGGAGGAAATCCACAAACAGCATTGAATATTGGTGAATTTGGTTCTGCAGGCTTAATGCTGGTAGCTTCCTATTTTATAATCAATGCTATGCTCCCTGAAACATGGGTTGAAGGTGGAAAAGAATTCACTTCCATGGGCGTTTTCTGGGCGACCATTGCAGGTCTTGTGGCCGGATTGTTGGTTGGAAAAGTAACCGAATATTATACAGGAACTGGAACCAAACCTGTGAACTCCATTGTGCGTCAGTCCGAAACTGGCTCAGCTACAAATATTATTGCTGGACTTGGTGTGGGAATGATGTCCACAGCCATACCTATTATATTGATTGCGGCCGCTATTTTGGTATCGCACTATTTTGCCGGCTTGTACGGAATCGCGATTGCAGCGGTCGGAATGTTGGCCAATACGGGAATCCAGTTGGCTGTTGATGCTTACGGACCCATTTCAGATAACGCAGGAGGTATTGCCGAAATGGCCGAACTTCCTGGAGAGGTTCGTGATAGAACGGATAAATTGGATGCCGTTGGAAATACTACCGCAGCAATCGGTAAAGGTTTTGCGATTGCATCTGCCGCATTGACCGCATTGGCACTTTTCGCCGCCTTTATGAAAACTGCAGGTGTACAGTCGATTGATGTGTCCAGACCAGATATTATGGCTGGATTGTTGATCGGGGGAATGCTTCCCTTCGTATTCTCAGCCCTTTCTATGAATGCAGTGGGTAGAGCTGCCATGTCCATGATCGAGGAAGTACGCCGACAATTTAAGGACATTCCTGAGTTGAAAGCAGCTTTGGAAATCATGCGTAAGTACGATACCGACCTTTCCAAGGCGAGCAAGGAAGACAGAGCGATTTTTGAAGCAGCGGATGGAAAAGCAGAATATGAAAAATGTGTTGAGATTTCTACGCAGGCATCCATCAAAGAAATGGTATTGCCCGGATTGTTGGCAATTGCCGTGCCCGTAGCGGTAGGATTTATCGGAGGTGCTGAGATGCTTGGTGGATTGCTGGCTGGTGTAACCACAGCAGGCGTTTTGATGGCCATCTTCCAATCGAACGCTGGTGGAGCATGGGATAACGCCAAAAAAACTATTGAAAGTGAAGGTCGTAAAGGTAGCGACGCCCACAAGGCAGCCGTTGTTGGGGATACCGTTGGGGATCCTTTTAAGGATACTTCAGGTCCTTCCTTGAACATTCTACTTAAATTAATGTCCGTTGTGGCACTGGTTATTGCCCCTAGTTTGGTAAGTCTTTCGCCAGCAGACGAAGTAAGCATGTTGAAGGAAGATGGTACCATGATTACCATTACCGAAGAGGGAATGAAAGAATCCAAGATGGTAGAAAAGCAAATTCGTGTAGAGGTAAGCAATACCGCTGACGGAGGTTACAAAGCAGTGGTTACCTCAAGTTCCAACGTAGATGGAGAGATGGTGGAAGAAACCAAGGAGTTTACCGCCGATACCAAAGAAGCATTGGATAAACAAATTGAAGCGTATAAGAGTGCCGAGGCAAAGGATTAGCTCGCGCTTTACCGCAAAGCTGGAAAAACCACGCCATTGGCGTGGTTTTTTTAGTTTACGTAGTTTCTCTTAATGGCCGAACGCCAAAAGTTTTAGTTTAATTTGAAGGTGATGGGAATGGAGTAGGGCACCTTTACCGGTGTGCCTCTTTGTTTTCCGGGCTGTAGCTTCGGTAGTTTGGAGATGATACGTGCCGCTTCCTTTTCCAAACTCTCATGTGGACCTCGAAGTCTAATGTCACCAATACTTCCATCCTTCTGTACCGTAAAGATGACATTTACACGCCCCTCCAGTCCCATCTCCTGTGCGACTTCAGGATATCGGAAGTTCTTACGGATATGTTTTAACATTTGTTCCTGGAAGCATGCCCTTTTTTCCTTTTCGGTCCTTTGGTTTTCGCACCCGGGAAAAATGGGTGCGTTTTCAATCAGGATAAACGGAATCTCGTCAGGAATATCATCCTCTACCACATCAATGGATTCAATATCGGAAATTTCCGTGTCCTGATCTACGTCGTTTGCCTCAATAACCGTCTCTTCCACTTTTTCATCATCCTCTGCAATTTCGATTTTGGGAGGACTTTGGATTTTGGGCTGTGGAGGGTCGGGAAGTTTCAACTTCAAGAAAGGGGTTTCCTCGATCAAGTCTTCATTTACTTTTACGGCCCCCACGTCCCAGGTATCCTCTGAGTAATAGGTTTTCCAGTTCAATGCCAAATAGGCCATTAAAAGGACAAACGTCATCCCCATAAAAAAGTAGAGCATGCTGTTTCGTTTAACATCAAGGTGCGGATTTTTTTTCGGTTCCATAATTTTCAAAGTTTTTGGCCATAGGCCTAGTTAATAGCAGTGGGTGTATCCCAAGCCTAAACTAGTTTGAAAAATGACGGAAGTAAATCAGGAATGAGTCAACGGTACATTTGAATGAGGGAAACAGGGCACACCAGCCTAAAAACGGAGTTCAAACTCGTATTAGTTGCAATTTGTAAAGGTGTTACGCTGGTATCTAAGGTAGCTTACTCGAACAAACCGTGGATTTCTCCATCGATACGATTGATGACTTCGCCCAAATCTTCAGGATTGTCTACAAAATTGATGTTGTCCACATCAAAAATGAGCAACTTTCCTTTTTGATAGGTGTTTACCCATGCTTCGTAACGTTCGTTCAATCGACTGAGGTAATCAATGGAAATGGAATTCTCGTACTCACGTCCGCGTTTATGAATCTGGTTCACCAAATTGGGAATGGTACTACGAAGGTATATCAAAAGATCGGGCGGCTGGACCAAACTTTCCATCAACTCAAAAAGTCCTTTGTAATTTTCATAATCCCTGTTGGTCATCAGCCCCATGGCATGTAGGTTGGGTGCAAAAATATGGGCATCCTCGTAAATGGTCCTGTCTTGGATCACACTTTTACCACTTTCCCTGATCTTTAGGATTTGACGGTATCTGCTGTTCAAAAAGTAAATCTGAAGGTTAAAGCTCCAGCGCTCCATTTGGGTGTAAAAGTCATCCAGGTAAGGGTTGTCCACCACATCCTCAAAATGGGCCTCCCACTTGTAATGTTTTGCAAGTAAATTGGTCAACGTCGTTTTTCCGGCCCCAATGTTGCCTGCCACAGCAATATGCATACGATGTGAATGTTTTGTTGTTGGTGTCTAGGAAAATAGTGGGTACAAGATACAAAGTAATACGGGATATGAAAAAGTTATTGGATAAAAGGAAAACGATTTGAATGCCAGTTTAAAAGGCTATCCATAAACGAGCTTGTAACCATATCCACGTACATTGATGATCTCCACAGAAGGGTCTTTTTGTAACTTTTTGCGCAATTTGGTGATAAATACATCCATACTTCTTCCATTAAAGAAGTCATCGTTCCCCCATAGTTGATTCAAAACTTGTGAGCGTTCCACCAAGGTATTGCTATGTTGGGCCAATAATTGCAACAAATGCGCCTCGCGATGCGTTAACTGTACTTTTTCCTCAGTATTGAACTGTAGCGTCTGCCTCGTAAAATCAAAAGTATATTTCCCAATTTTTATGGGGCCAGAAGTGGTTTGGGTACGGTTGCGCAACAAATTATGAATCCGAACGATCAATTCTTCCATACTGAATGGCTTTTTGAGGTAATCGTTACCGCCAATGGAAAAGCCCTCCACCACATCTTGGGTCTGCGATTTGGCCGTTAAAAAGATAATGGGAATGTTCGGGTCTATAATTCTAATTTCTTTGGCCAAGGTGAAGCCATCCTTCATCGGCATCATAACATCCAAAACCAACAACTCCGGTTTCTTATTTTTGAAAACTTCCAAGGCTTCCTGGCCATCTTTGCACAGCAAAATTTTGAAGTCCCGTGTTTCCAGACTTTCCTTGATGATCAATCCCAAAGAAGGCTCATCTTCGGCCAAGAGTATGGTTATTGGTTCAGACATAGGGTATCACAATTTTAAAGGCGGTCTGGTTCTTACCGAAATGTAAGGTAATATCTCCACCATGTGCCTGAATGATTTTTTTGGTATGATACAATCCTATGCCATATCCCTTAACATTATGCACGTTACCTTGTGGCACTCGATGGAACTTGTCAAAGATTTTATCCTTGTCGGACAGTTTTAAGGTACTTCCATTATCCTGAATGGTAATTTCTATGTATGACTTCGTTTTTTTTAGGAATAACTGAATGCGGTCACCACCATATTTGACGGCATTGTCCAGTACATTGTTGAGTGCATTTTCAAAATGAAGGGCATCAATAGGTGCAAATGCCTCCTTTGCTTCCGATTTCAGCGTTATACTTTTGGAGGTATTCAATTGATGGTTTTCAGATAATTGTCTTAAAATAGGAACTAGGTCGGCCTCTCTTTTGTTTAAAATTGGGCCGTGCTGATCAAAAGAGGCCGTTTCTAGTAGTTTCTCGACCATTAGGTTCAACTTGGCCAATTGATCTTTGGACATGCCCACATAGGATTTGGCTTTTTCAGGGTCTTTAAGTACGTCGAAATCAGTGATGCCTTCCAGTGCTGCATGTATCGTGGCGATTGGTGTTTTGAACTCATGGGTAATGTTGGAGATGAAGTCATTTTTAAGTTCCGCCAACTGTTTTTGTTTATTAATGGTTGCCATGAGATAGAACAGTGACCCAATTACAGCAAGCACTAATATGGTTGATAATAGAATTCCTCCTAAAATACGTTTAAGCACCAGGGCCTGCACATCGGGGAAAAATACCTCTAACTTGCTGCCCTTTGGTAAAAAGGTAGATCTTGAGGTGGTGGACAAGGCTGCTGTTTGAATAATTTCCGGACGATACTTCATTTCCTTTCCCGTTTCGGGCGTGAACATCAAGCCATATGGAATTTGAATTTTTTTACGCTCCAATTCATTTGTAAACAAGGAATCCATAACCCCCATCTCCAAAGAATCCTGAGTGATGGAGAGGATTACTTTCGAAGTTAATAAATCAAAAGTTAAGGGTTTAATAGTGTCACCTATAACGAATGATTGTTTACGGTCTTTTTTAGGAAGCTCCTTGTTCGTATCTGATGTAGGCAAAGCAAATTTGGGCAATGAATCCGGCATTGTGCCCCGAAACAGGGTGAATTTGTCGGAACGATCTTTAGTAATTGAATCCAATCCACGGAAACCTTTACTGGACATGTCAATACGTCTTATCAAACTATCGAAAACCCCATTTCCTTCAGAAAAATCCTTGGCACCTGCTGAATTCAGGACAATATTAACGGTGTTACGTTGCGCCAAGGTCTCGTAATAGGAGTTTACCGCGTTGTCCAATCCTATTTGTACCTCATTGATAAGCTGCTGTTTGTTGGTAAGGTAGCTTTTGTAATTCCAGTATACCTGTATGCAAATCGTGGCACCGATTACAATTGCGATCAGGTAAACCATCCATTTGCCGTTAAACTTTTCCATACGCTAAAATAAGTGCTTAAATCCGCCAAAACCAATCGGTTAACACTCGTTAACGTTGCTTAACACTACCATGCACTTCAAAAAATGATATTTGGAGCATCAAAAATTAATCAAATGAAAACAATAATTACAGTATTGGTTATGGTGTTGGCACTACCGATAGGTGCCCAAGAATTTCAAGGAAAGGCTATTTATCAAAGCAAGACTTCGATCGATATTAAAATTGAGAACGGTAGTATTTCAGAGGATCAAAAGGAACAGATTATGGAAAGTATGAAGAAGAGCATGGAAAAAACCTATGAACTTACTTTTGATCGTTCCAGTTCCTTATATCGGGAAGAAGAGCGTTTGGGAACTCCTGGAGCGAGCCAAGGAGGTGTATTTACTATGATATCTGGCAGTAGTCAAGGAGAGTATTACAAAAACGTGCAGAGCAAAACCTATGTCCACCAGACAGATATGTTTGGAAAGCCATTTTTGATCAAGGACAGCTTGCGAACCTGGGAGTGGAAATTAAGTTCAGAAACCAAGAAAATTGGTAACTACACCTGTTACAAAGCCACTGCCATCCGTAAGCCCAACAAGATGTTTTCAAACAGGGAAAAAAACGAGAGTAAGCAGGACAGTGTGCCACAAGAAAAAGATTCTACCCAAGGAAAGTCGTTGTTATCCAAAATAGAAAACCCGGAAGATAGAATCATAACCGTTTGGTACACCCCCGAAATTCCAATTAGTCAAGGACCTGGACCATACTGGGGACTCCCTGGATTGATTTTGGAAGTAAACACTGGTAGAACCGCAATTCTTTGCAGCAAGTTGATTCTAAATCCGGAGAAAAAGGAAGTTGTGGAAGAACCATCAAAAGGGAAAAAGGTTACCCAGGCCGAATATGATGAGGTCATGGCCAAAAAGATGGAGGAAATGGAGGAAAGATGGAAGGCCAATAGCAACCGTAAAGGAGGAAATACCTTTAGCATAAAAATACAAGGTTAATGGAAAAGTGGTTTGTCCGGCTCGTTTTTCTATGTCTTTGTTTAGGTATTCATGGAATGGCCCAAGCACAGCAAATAACGGTTTCTGGTATGGTAAGGGATACCCTCCAACAACCTTTGGATGTGGCCAATGTGGTTGCCATTAACCAGAATAATCAAACTATGGATGGCTTTGGGATCACAGATGCCTCTGGTAAATATAACATCAAGGTGAAAGCAAACACCAGTTATATTCTTAAGGTGAGCTACTTGGGATTTGAGCCGCAGGAGATCAAACTGGAGGTAGGAGAGGAAGATATTGAGAGAGATATTACACTTCAACCTAAAATCGCCGACCTGGAAGAAGTTGAGGTGGTCTATGATATTCCTATTTCCATTAAAGGTGATACCATTGTATACAATACGGATTCCTTTGTGAGCGGGACCGAAAAAAAGCTGGCTGACGTTTTGGAAAAGTTACCAGGTATTGAAGTGAATGACCAAGGGGAAATTAAAGTTGAGGGTAAAAAGGTGTCAAAAGTGATGGTGGAAGGAGAGGATTTTTTTGATGGTGATTCCAAATTGGCCTCCAAAAATATTCCCGCCAACGCTTTGGATAAGGTAGAGGTGCTTCGAAATTATAGCGAAGTCTCTCAATTAAGCGGTGTCACCAATAATGAGGACAACGTTGCCCTAAATATCAAACTCAAAGAAGGAAAAAAGAAGTTTTGGTTCGGTGAGATTTCCGGAGGACTTGGTTTTGACGAGCGCTATGTCGCCCACCCCAAATTGTTTTACTATAGTCCAAAGTTTAGCCTGAATGTACTTTCCGATATCAACAATATTGGGGAAGTGCCTTTCACCACAATGGACTATTGGAACTTTACCGGTGGCTTAACAGGTGCAACCCGCGGAACGGGAACCGATTTTAATACAGGGTCGAACGGTCTCGGGCTCACACTAACACAAAATAATCGGGCGCAAGAAATCAATTCGAGGTTTGGCGCCGTGAATTTTAGTTATAAACCCACAGAATCGTGGCGTTTGAGCGGTTTTGGAATTTATTCCTACAACAATACCCTGATGCAAACGGATGCGCTAAAAACATATATTGTCAGCAATCAGACCGAGCTGGCCGAAACCAAAACCGATCAGATTTCCCATTTGGGATTGGCGAAATTTTCATCCAGTTTTAAACCTTCGGAACGTTTTCAATGGAACCACGATGTGTTATTGAAAATGTCCGATGAGAATGAGGAGATGAATACCCGTTCTACTGCTGACATAACCGATGATATCTTCCAGCGCAGGGAGCAAACGCCAAGTAGTATCAGACAAAACTCCAATGCATATTTTACCCTCAACGCGAATCATATTTTTGCTTTGGAAGCCCAACACGAATACGCAAATGAGGACCCTTTTTATCAAGCTATTCGGGAACAACAGCCTTTCGTTGGTTTAGTTCCATTTAATCAAGACCAATCCATTTTTAACGTAAACCAAGAACAGCGGGTAATCACCAATAGATTAGACATCAAACTAAATTATTTTTGGGTAACCGGGCCCAAGAGTAATATCAATTTTACCTTGGGTACATTGCATAGTGGTCAGCGCTTTAACTCTTCCATCTTTCAGCGATTGGACAATGGGACCGAATTATCGTTTGAAAATGATGAGCTTACCAACGATGTGGACTTTGATTTTTCCGATATGTTTATGGGGTTCCATTATAAAATGGTGGCAGGAAAATTTACCTTCAATCCAGGATTTCATATCCATAATTATGTAGCTTCCAACCAACAATTGGGAACAAGGGTGCAGGACAAACTCTTTAATCTGGTTCCCGACCTTTTCATTAACTACCAAATAAAAAGATCCGAAAGTCTAAGGTTGAACTATACTATAAATCGAAGCTTCACGAACATAAATAATCTGGCAAGGGGCTATGTTTTTAACAATTACAACTCCCTTTTTCAGGGAAATCGGAATTTGGAGAGTGCCCTCTATCATAATGTATCACTTAACTTTTTTAGTTTCAGTATGTTCAATATGCAGAATATTTATGGGCAATTGAGCTATAGCAAACGAATAGATGCCTTTAAAAGTAACACCTCCATTGAAGGGATCAATCAGGTGAATAGCACCATAAATTCACAACTGGAAGATGAGACGTTTAACGCATCTGGGAATTTTGATCGGACTTTTGGTAAAATCAAAGTTTCAAGCGGTGTGGTATTGTCCAATAGCATCACCAACAATGTGGTGAACGGGGCACCGCGAAAATCCACCTCACTCATGCAAGATTATTCGGCCTCCCTGGGAACAAGTTTTGTAAACGCGCCAAATGTGGAGTTGGGGTATCGATACAATATAAACCAATATAAAACAGGAACCGTTTCTTCCACATTTTACACGGACAGGCCTTATATAAAATTTGATACGGCGTTTTTAAAGAATTTTATCTTTTTAGCGGATTACAATTATTTTAATTATCGGGACAAAGCGGGCAATGTGGAAAATAAATTTGGCTTTTTGAATGCGAGTTTATCTTACCAAAAAACGGATAGTAAATGGGAATATAGCATCAATGCTACCAATTTGACCAACAATCAAGAATTGAATCAGGACAACTACAACGACCTGTTCTTTACCACTTCGGCCTACACCGTTCAACCGCGATATGTAGTGTTTAAAATAAAGTACGAACTGTAAATCCAAGTTTTTGCAATTCTTTTTGGAAATAAAAGGTTTTCCCATAATTTTGCCCTCGCGAACCGAGGAAGGATTTGACTGATTGCAACCTCTTTAAAAAATGCTAAAGCAGTTGGCCGTTTCCGGTTTACTTCCGTCAAATCCTCCTCGCTTAAATCAGAAAAATGTCATATTTATTTACATCAGAATCTGTTAGTGAAGGACATCCGGATAAAATCGCAGATCAAATCAGTGATGCCTTATTGGATAATTTTTTGGCCTTTGACCCAGAAAGTAAAGTGGCCTGCGAAACGATGGTAACCACTGGACAAGTTGTTTTGGCTGGAGAAGTGAAAAGCCATACTTATGTGGATTTGCAGAGCATTGCCAGGGAGGTGATCAACAAAATAGGCTACACCAAAGGTGAATACAAGTTTAGTGGAGACTCTTGTGGTGTGATTTCTTTGATTCACGAACAGTCACAGGACATTAACCAAGGTGTGGACCGCGGTACCAAAGAGGAGCAGGGGGCAGGTGATCAAGGTATGATGTTCGGCTACGCTACCACTGAAACGGCCAATTATATGCCTTTGGCGTTGGATATCTCACACAAAATATTGGAGGTTTTGGCCGATTTAAGAAGGGAAAGAACCCGAATTCCTTACTTAAGACCTGATGCCAAAGCCCAGGTGACCATTGAATATTCTGATGACAATGTTCCCCAACGCATCGATACGATAGTGGTTTCCACTCAGCATGACGAGTTTGATACCGACGAGGCCATGTTGGAGAAAATTAAGAGCGACATCGTCAATATCTTGATTCCAGAGGTGAAACAACTGATGCCGGAAAGTATCCAGAAATTGTTCAACGACAATATCAAATACCACATTAATCCAACCGGAAAGTTTGTGATTGGCGGACCGCACGGAGATGCCGGTCTTACCGGAAGAAAAATCATTGTAGATACATACGGGGGCAAGGGAGCCCATGGAGGTGGAGCCTTTAGCGGAAAAGACCCGAGCAAAGTAGATAGAAGTGCGGCTTATGCAGCACGGCACATGGCCAAAAACTTGGTGGCCGCAGGGGTCGCGGGAGAAATTTTGGTACAGGTGAGCTATGCCATCGGAGTGGTGGAACCAACTTCCATTTATGTGGATACGTACAACTCCTCCAACGTGGATATGAGCGATGGTGAAATTGCCAAAAAAGCTTCGGAGCTATTTGATATGCGTCCGTTTGCCATTGAGGAACGTTTAAAGCTCCGGAATCCCATTTATTTGGAAACCGCAGCCTATGGCCACATGGGCAAAGAGCCCAGAACGATAAACAAGGTTTTTGAATCCCCGTACAATGGGCGTATTGAAAAAGAAGTGGAACTCTTCACTTGGGAAAAATTGGATATGGTGGATAGGGTAAAGGAGGTCTTTGGCTTATAACCCATCAACATCAATAAAATAAAAAAAGGGAGCTTTCAGGCTCCTTTTTTTATTGGCATACTCTCCCGAACTTTAGTAGCTTTAGCCTATCAAAAATTAAACGTATGAGAAGTTCGTTCAGAATCCTGTTCCTTGGAATGTTAGTGTTGTTTGTTGCCGTTGGTTGTAAAAAGACCGTCAAAACGCAAACTGAAACGGTAGATACCTATGTTGCCGATAACTACACCAAAAAAGAGGTTGACATTGAGATGAGGGACGGGGTAAAACTGCACACGACCATTTATTCCCCTAAGGATACTTCCAAAAAGTACCCCATCATCATGCAACGTACCCCCTACAGTTCCAGACCCTACGGCGAAGGCAATTTTAGGACAAAAATCGGTCCCAATGAACATTTGATGAAAGAGGGAAACATTATCGTTTACCAAGATGTAAGGGGACGATGGCTGAGCGAAGGCCATTATGTAAATATGAGGGCCTACATTCCTAATAAAACTTCGAATGATCAGGTGGATGAGAGCTCGGATACTTACGATACCATCGAATGGTTGGTGAACAATGTGGAGAACAATAACGGCAATGTAGGTGTTTGGGGGATTTCCTATCCCGGTTATTATGCCACCTACGCTACTGTAGATGCCCATCCAGCCTTAAAGGCCGCTTCGCCCCAAGCTTGTATCGGTGACTTCTTTTTTGATGATTTTCACCATAATGGCGCCTATTTGTTAAGCTATTTTAGGGCGACTTCACTCTTTGGTACACCACGGCCCAATGGGGATGCTCCCATCGATACGGCATGGTATACCTTGCCCAGCTTGCCCACGGAGGACCAATATCAGTTCTTTTTGGATGCCGGGCCGCTCAAGAATTTGGATTACTTTTTTGAATATGAAACAGCGGATACCCCAACGATGCGTCCAGAAGGTGTAACCGATGATTTCTTTTGGAACGAACTCAAGGAACACCCGAATTATGATGAAATGTGGCAGAGCAGGGGACTGATCCAACATTTAAAGAACGTTAAGAGCAGTGTGGCCACCATGATCGTAGGCGGCTGGTTTGATGCCGAGGACCTATACGGACCGCTGGAAACCTACAAAAACATAGAACAATACAACAAGGACAATTACAATACCATAGTGTTCGGACCATGGGATCATGGTGCTTGGGCACGGGACAAGGTGCGCAATGCCGTAGGCAATTATTATTTTGGAGATTCCATTTCATTGTTCTATCAAAAGGAAATTGAGACCAAGTTTTTCAATCACTTTTTGAAAGGGGAGGGAGACAAGGATTCTGGCCTACCCGAAGCATATGTGTTCGATTCAGGAAAGAAGGAATGGAGAAAATATGATACATGGCCACCAAAGAATGCCACCAAACAGACTATGTACCTTTCGGACAACCAAGAACTCACCACCGAACAAAAAGAAATCAAGGGAATCCGGTTTATCAGCGACGTAAAGAAGCCCGTTCCGTATTCCGAAGATGTAAAAACGGTATTTACCCCACGCAAATACATGACGGACGATCAGCGTTTTGCGGCCCGTCGTTCCGATGTGTTGGTTTTTGAAACCGATGTCATGGAAGAAGATTTTACGCTGGCAGGTGATATTATGGCCAAATTGAAAGTGGCAACCACGGGGACTGCTGCAGATTGGATTGTAAAGGTCATTGATGTGCACCCACCGGACGCCGAAACCAATGAGGAAATGCAGGATCACCTGAAATTGAGCAATTACCATTTAATGGTCAGGAGCGAGGTGCTTCGCGGCAGGTTCCGAAATAGCTTTTCCGACCCGGAGCCCTTTACGCCTAATCAAAAAACAGATGTAAACATTAAGCTTCAAGATGTGTTCCATACCATTAAAAAGGGGCACAAATTGCAGATTCAGGTACAAAGCACCTGGTTTCCGCTTATTGATTTGAATCCACAAACCTACGTGGATAACATCTTTAAGGCGGACGAATCCGATTTCAAGACACAGACCCATACCGTGTTTACCGATTCCAATATTGAGTTTACGGTATTGAAATAAAAAGCTATTGGTGAGGTCGATTTTTGAAAATTTTCCAAAAGATTAGGAAAATCGACCTTTCCATCAGTATATTTGTCCACGAAGTTCAAATATGTATTGTAAGTTATCAAGAAAGGTGGAGGGAATAGACCCTTTGAAGCCTTAGCAACCCTTGACGCTTGTCGAGAAGGTGCTACATTCTATCCCACAGGGAATAGATAACATCACGGGTAGTTTCTGCCATCTTTTCTTATAACCTTATTTTTTTAGTAATCATCGGCCCATGGGGCCTATCACCTTTTTGTATGGATTTAAGGCATTTGGCCATATCGGATTTTAAAACAACAAGCGGGTCTGTTCAGGACATACAATTGTCATATCAGGTTTTTGGAAAACCCTTGCACACGGCACCGATTGTTTTGGTAAATCATGCACTTACCGGCAATTCCAATGTGGCAGGAAAAGATGGATGGTGGTCTGATTTGATCGGGGAAGGAAAATGTATCGATACGGACACATACACCATTTTGTCCTTTAACATTCCGGGCAACGGCTTCGATGGTTTTGTGATCGATAACTACAAGGATTTTGTCGCTGCCGATATTGCAAGGATATTCCTTTGGGGATTGGAACAATTAAATATCGAGAAATTGTTCGTAATTATCGGTGGTTCCCTTGGGGGAGGTATTGCCTGGGAAATGGCAGCTCTCAACCCAAACATCACAGAACATTTGATTCCAGTGGCATCTGATTGGAAGTCCACGGATTGGCTCATTGCCAATTGTCAGATTCAGGAACAATTTTTGGTCAACTCCAAACAGCCTGTGCACGATGCGCGCATGCATGCGATGTTGTGTTACCGTACACCGGAATCGTTCAAAGAACGATTTAAGCGAAGTACCAATGAAGAGCTACAGGTTTTCAATGTGGAATCTTGGTTGATGCACCACGGTAAAAAGTTGCAGGAGCGTTTTCAATTGTCCGCCTATAAGTTGATGAACCAATTATTAAAGTCCATCGACATTACCCGGAACGGTGAAGAAGCCTTTAGGGCATTGCAGGAGAGCGATACCAAAATCCATATTGTCGGGGTCAATTCCGATCTGTTCTTTACTGCCGAGGAGAACAAGGAAACCTTTAAGCGATTGGCACAGGCGAATACGAATGTGACCTATGGGGAGGTACAATCCGTTCACGGGCATGATGCCTTTTTGATGGAGTTTGAACAACTGGAAAAGTTGTTGGAGACCGTTTTTCAGCAAAATACGGAGCGAATCAAAATTTTGAAGTTTGGCGGAAAGTCGTTGGCCAACGGGGAGGGAATTGACCGAGTGTTGAACATCATCCATAATAGATTTGACGAGAAAGAACACTTTGCCGTGGTGGTATCTGCCCGTGGAAAAGCTACGGACCAGCTGGAGAGTTTGTTGGAAAAGGCGTCCAAAGGTGCAGACTTTAATGCGGATCTAAAAAAGTTTGTCGACTATCAAAAGAACAATTTCGATGACGTAGACCTTTCAGAAGAACTGGCTACGATTGAAAAGATACTGAAAGGCGTCGCCTTAACGGGTGATTACAGTTTAAAGACCAAGGATGAGGTGCTATCTTTTGGCGAATTGTTGTCCGCCAAATATGTAACCGCTGCGCTCAATGCCAGGGGATTAAAGGCAAAGCTTTTTGATTCGAGGAAGTTGATCACAACGGACGATAACTATAGCAATGCAGAGGTGGACCAAGGTGCATCCAAGGAAAATGTGCTCCGCTATTTCCATGAACTAGAAAAAGATACCATTCCCATTGTTACTGGGTTTATCGGTTCCAACCGGGATGGCTCTACAACAACCTTGGGCAGAAATGGAAGCAATTATTCCGCTGCCCTATTGGCCAACTTTTTGGATGCGGGCGAGTTGATCAATTACACCCATGTGGACGGAATTTTTACCGCCAATCCGGATTTGGTGGAAGATGCTCGCTTGATCGATGTGATATCCTACGGAGAAGCCAACGAATTGGCCAACTTTGGGGCAAATATTTTGCATGCGAAGACCATCATCCCTCTGATTGAAAAAAACATACCCTTGCGCATTTGCAATACCTTTAATGATAATAATCAGGGGACATTAATCGGCCCAAAGACCGAAAACGGCGGAATCAAATCCCTTTCCGTACTGGACCATATGGCACTCATCAATTTGGAGGGCAGGGGATTGCTCGGTAAAGTGGGGGTGGACATGCGAATTTTTAGGGCCTTGGGCCAAAATGGAATCAGTGTGGGCATTGTGTCACAGGGTTCCTCCGAAAGAGGGATTGGCTTGGTGGTCGATGCCTCTAAGGCGGATAAAGCCAAAAAAGTACTTGATTTGGAGTTCGAAACCGATTATTCCTCCCAGGATATCAACCAAATCTCCGTGGTCAAGGATGTTTCGGTGATTTCCATTGTAGGAATGGACCTGAGCAGTTTCCATAAGCCCTTCAACGCCTTGGCCAAAAACCAGATTATTCCGTTGTTGTTCAATAACACGGTTACGGGCAAGAACGTGAGCATGGTGGTCAAAAAATCTGATTTGAACAAAGCCATCAATGTCATTCATGGACAGATTTTCGGTATTGCCAAAAAAATCAATCTGGCCCTCTTTGGACATGGTAATGTGGGGGGTACGTTGATCAGCCAAATATTGGATTCAAAAAACAACATTGAGGAGCGAAAGGGTATCGACCTAAAGGTGTTTGCCGTGGCCAATTCCAGAAAGGTACTTCTAGATGCTTCGGGCGTGGGATCGGATTGGAAAGAACGTTTGGAAAAGGAAGGTCGGCCCTATCAACTGGAAGACATTACGGCCTTTGCCAAAAAGTACCATTTGGAGAACTTGATCGCCGTGGACAATACGGCGAGCAAAACTTTTGTGGAGCAATATGAGCCGTTGATAGCCCATGGTTTTGATTTGGTCTCTTCGAACAAGATTGCCAATACCCTGAGCTTTGAGAAATACAGGTCCATACGAAAATGCTTGGACAAAAATCAAAAACAATACCTCTATGAAACCAATGTGGGAGCAGGTCTCCCCTTGATAGATACCATCAAACTATTGCATCTTTCCGGGGAGAACATTACAAGAATCAAAGGCGTGTTTTCGGGATCACTGTCCTACATTTTCAATACTTTTTCTGGGAAGGAAGTGGCATTTTCCGAAATTGTCAGGGAAGCAATGCAAAAAGGCTTTACGGAACCCGACCCGAGGGAAGATTTGTCAGGTAATGATGTCGGACGAAAATTGTTGATTTTGGCCCGCGAGTTGGATCTTCAAAATGAGTTTTCCGACATCAGTGTGCAAAACCTGATTCCGGAAGAACTTCAAACCTTGGAGTTTGAACAGTTTATGGAGCGCATTGCTGAAATGGACCATAACTACAAAGGAATCAAGGATAGCCAAGAATCGGGTCACGTGTTGCGTTATGTGGGCGATTTGCATGGCGATTTGCAGCAGGATAAGGGGATTTTAGAAGTGAAATTGGTTTCCGTGCCCAAAGAAAGTACTTTGGGACAGGTAAAAGGTTCGGATTCCATTATCGAAATTTATACAGAATCTTACGGAGAACAGCCCCTGGTGATTCAAGGTGCTGGCGCTGGAGCCGCGGTGACAGCGAGAGGCGTCTTTGGGGATATTTTACGGATAGCGGAGAAAGTGTAGCTTGAGCATGTTTCAACGGAAAGAAATGAGTTAGTGAATGCAGTGGATAAGCGTAGTCGAAATAGCTAGTTGAAAAAATCGTAAAGGTGGTTGAGCACAGTCGAAATAGTTGATTCAAATAATTGTTACGGTGGCTGAGCGTAGTCGAAGCCACACTGAGAAATGAAAGGATACCTCTACATATTGGAGTGCTCAGATGGAAGTTACTACACCGGCAGCACTATTGATTTGCAGAAACGAATAAATGAACATCATAATGGCCAAGGTGCAAATCATACGAAGAAAAGATTGCCGATTAAGTTGGTATATGTAGAAGAGTATTTAAATATTGCAACGGCTTTTGAACGTGAAAAACAAATTCAGGGATGGTCGAGAGCAAAGAAGGAAGCATTGATAACTGGAGATTTTGATGCGCTACCAAATTTGTCGGAGTGCAAAAACGAGACGAATTTTAAATATTATAAGGAGAAAAAATAAAGTGGCTTCGACTACGCTCAGCCACCGAAAAAAGTAAAGACAATGAAAGACAAAAAATTCGAAACAAAAGCCATACGCACACAAATGGAGCGCAGTCAAAATTTGGAGCATTCCAGTCCTATTTACATGACTTCAAGCTTTGTTTTTGAGGATGCCGAAGATATGCGTGCGTCTTTTGCAGAAGAAAAGGAACGAAATATTTACTCCAGATATTCCAACCCCAACTCCTCCGAGTTGATCGATAGGGTTTGCCAAATGGAGGGAGCGGAAAGCGGTTTTGCCTACGCCTCGGGTATGGCAGCGGTTTTTTCGACCTTGGCCGCACTGTTGGATACAGGGGATCATGTGGTTTCGTCCAAAAGTATTTTTGGTTCTACCCATACCCTGTTCACCCAGTTTTTTCCGAAATGGAATATCGAAAGCAGTTATTTTGATGCCAATGACCTTTCGGAAATCGAAGGATTGATTCGGCCCAACACCAAAATTCTTTACGCAGAAACTCCGACAAACCCTGGGGTGGACGTCCTGGATTTGGAGGAACTGTCTCGAATAGCCAAGAAACACGGCCTCATTTTTATTGTTGATAACTGTTTTGCGACACCCTATTTACAACAACCCATAAAATTTGGTGCGGATTTGGTCATCCACTCCGGTACCAAACTAATGGACGGTCAAGGAAGGGTCTTGGCTGGTATCACCGTAGGTAGTGGAGCATTGATGGATAAGGTATACCGCTTTTCCCGAATAACGGGTCCGGCATTGTCGCCCTTCAACGCCTGGGTGCTATCCAGAAGTTTGGAAACCTTGGCGATTCGTGTGGATAGGCATTGCGAAAACGCCCTGAAATTGGCTACCTACCTGGAAGGCCATGATAAAATTGAATGGGTCAAATACCCATTTTTGAAGTCACACCCCAAATATGAAATAGCCAAAAAGCAGATGAAAGCAGGCGGCTGTGTAGTTGCCTTTGAAGTGAAGGGAGGCCTGGGAGCTGGTCGGAATTTTTTCGATAGCATCCAACTGTTGTCCCTCTCCGCCAACTTGGGTGATGCTCGAAGCATTGTGACGCACCCTGCATCCACCACACACAGTAAACTGACCACCGAAGAGCGCAATGCCGTTGGTATTTCTGATGGAATGGTTCGGGTGTCGGTAGGTCTGGAGCACATCGATGATATCATAGCGGATATTGAGCATGCGTTGGGCTGATTTTTCCATGATTCAGTTTTTAAGAGAGGATTGTTAATTTTCCCTATCTTCGTGTGATGCTCTCCAAGAAGACAAAATACGGACTCAAGGCACTTACCTATCTTGCAAAAGTTGAAGGAAGGGAACCTGTGCAGATTGCCGAAATTGCCAAGTGCGAGAACATTTCCCAAAAATTCTTGGAAAGTATTTTGCTTACGCTGCGAAGAAATGGACTGTTGGGCTCCAAAAAAGGAAAGGGTGGCGGATACTATTTGATCAAAGATCCCAAAGAAATCCACATGACCACAGTGATGCGCGTTTTGGAAGGACCAATAGCCATGGTACCCTGCGTAAGCCTGAATTTCTACGAAAAATGTGACGATTGTCCCGATGAGGAAGAATGTTCCGTTCACAAACTTATGCTTCAAGTACGTGATAGCGCCTTGGATGTTTACCGCAATAACTCCCTCGCCGATTTACTTTGATAAGTTATTGACCCATCTATTTTCTTGAATTCGAAATCCCTAAAAATCCATCTTTATTTTCGATAATCTACTAAAACTATGGGGTAAACTGAAATTTAAGATAGAATTTGCTTTTCGTTCTCAAAATAAAGTTTACTTTTGAAATTCCTACCAAATCAGTAGGATAATAAAGGAGCAAAAATGATAACCGATCAATTGATTTTAAAAGGCGAAAAACAGCAGAGCACCTACACAAAAGATAGTGCTTCCGAAAGTCCCAAGCGGAGTATAGTAAAATCGATTAGCTGGCGAATAGTTGGCACTTTGGATACCATCATTATTTCATGGATTGTAACCGGTACCCTAAGTCTTGCGTTTTCAATTGGTTTGGTGGAATTGGTCACCAAAATGGTGCTTTATTTTTTTCATGAACGAATTTGGAACTCCATCAAGTGGGGTAAATAAAATAGTAGGCAATGGCATTGACACAAGAAGAGATTCAGAATTTGAACCGTCAATTTAAGGGCATTCCACCAGAGGAAATCATCTCATGGGCCATTAACCATGGTAAAAAACCTGTGGTCACCACCAATTTTAGACCGTATGAAGTGGCCATCCTTCATGCGGTGACCGAAGTTGATGCCAATATCCCGGTAATTTGGTGCGATACGGGCTACAATACGCCCCAAACCTATAAACATGCGGAAGAGCTGATTTCCCGGTTGGGACTCAATGTTAAGCTCTATGTGCCCAAACAAACAAGCGCCCATCGCGACGCTGTTATGGGTATCCCTCAAATCGATGACCCCTTGCACGAAGAATTTACGGAGCAGGTAAAATTGGAACCCTTCCGTAGGGCGATGGAAGAACATAAACCTGATGTATGGTTCACTAACCTGCGAAAAGGCCAGACCGCTCATCGTGATTCCTTGGATGTATTGAGTCTGAGCAAAGATGGTGTGCTGAAAGTAAGTCCTTTTTATCATTGGAGCGATACCCAATTGGATGCTTACCTAAAAGCGCGCCAATTGCCGAACGAGCACAAATATTTTGACCCTACAAAAGTTTTGGCCAACCGTGAATGCGGTTTGCACACCTAAAAAAAGTATGAATTGTCACCTCGAGCTTGCCTTTGTTAGCAGAAGGGCGCAGTTGAGAGGTTAAAACAGAAATAAGCTTTGAGTACACTCACAGAAGAAATTAAAAGACCAGAGCTCTTGAACGGAGTTGATAGGCCAAGCGCCAACGCGCTGGAGCACGAAGCCATTTACATCATGCGCGAGGTAGCCGCACAGTTTGAAAAACCAGTCCTGTTGTTTTCAGGAGGAAAGGATTCCATCACCTTGGTGCGTTTGGCACAAAAAGCATTTTGGCCGGCCAAAATTCCATTCCCATTGATGCATATCGATACAGGACACAACTTTCCCGAAACCATTGAATTTAGGGATAGGTTAGTGGAAGAATTGGGTGTGGAACTGATTGTTCGAAATGTTCAGGATTCCATCGATGAGGGAAAAGTGGTAGAGGAAACCGGAAAGTACGCCAGCAGGAATATGCTTCAAACGACAACTTTGTTGGATGCCATCGAGGAATTTAAGTTTGACGCCTGTATCGGGGGTGCCCGAAGGGATGAGGAAAAGGCAAGGGCCAAGGAACGTATTTTTTCGGTACGGGACGATTTTGGCCAATGGGACGAGAAAAACCAGCGCCCCGAACTTTTTGATATGCTCAACGGGCAAATCGAAATTGGACAGAACGTGCGGGTCTTTCCAATCAGTAACTGGACCGAACTTGATGTATGGAGCTATATCCAAAAAGAAAATATCGAAATACCATCCATTTATTTCGCTCACAAACGAAAAACCTTTCTTCGGGATGGACTGATATGGTCTGCGGAAGATGAGGTTGTTTTTAGGGCCGAGGATGAAAAAGTGGAAGAGCGGATGGTACGCTTTAGGACCGTTGGTGATATGAGTTGTACCGCGGCCGTGGAATCACATGCCGATACCATAGACAAGGTGGTCTCAGAAATCAGGGACTCCAGAATTTCTGAACGTGGTGCCCGAATCGACGATAAGCGCTCCGAAGCGGCGATGGAAAAGCGCAAACAACAAGGATATTTCTAAAAGAAAAAAAGTCAATTCCACTTTGGTGGAAAAACAAAAGATAAAGCATTGGAAGTTTTAAAGATAGCAACAGCAGGTAGTGTTGACGATGGTAAGAGTACCTTGATCGGAAGATTATTGTACGACACCAAATCCATGACAGACGATAAATTGGAAGCCATCGAGCGGACCAGTAAACAAAAAGGGTACGATTACCTCGATTTTTCATTGGCGACCGACGGATTGGTGGCCGAAAGGGAGCAGGGTATCACCATAGATGTGGCCCACATCTACTTTTCTACCCCGTCCAAAAGTTACATTATCGCCGATACCCCTGGCCATGTGGAATACACTAGGAACATGGTTACCGGAGCTTCGACATCACAGGCGTCCATTATTTTGATCGATGCACGAAAAGGTGTTATCGAACAGACGCATCGTCACTTTTTTATCAATAATCTGTTACGGATTAAGGATGTAATCGTGGCCATCAACAAAATGGATCTGGTCGATTTTTCTGAGGAAACTTATACTAAGATCAAGTCCGATTTTCAGGAATTGATGAAAAAGAGGGATTACCAAGACCAGAATATCACCTTTATTCCAGTGAGTGCACTAAAGGGTGACAATGTGGTGAATCGTTCCAAAAATATGCTCTGGTACAGTGGTCAAACCCTTTTGGAACATTTGGAGGAACTGGACCAGAAAGATATTTACAACACGGGAACGCCGCGTTTTCCGGTGCAGTACGTTATCCGTCCCAAAACGGAGGAATTCCACGATTTTCGTGGATTTGCAGGAAAAGTGTATGGCGGGGAGCTCAATGTGGGCGACGAAGTTGTGGTGTTGCCATCGATGACCAAATCCAGGATAAAGGACATTTATTTTTATGATAAACAGTACAAAACGGCTCCAAGAAGGTCTTCGGTGACCATTACATTGGAAGATGAGGTCAACGTAAGCCGTGGGGATATGCTGGTCAAGGTAGGTGACTTGCCCACAATTGATAAACAACTGACGGCAACGGTATCGTGGATGGATAGTGCCAGTTTTACCCCTGGAGGTAAGTATGTGCTTCAACATGGTGTAAACAAGGTGTTGGCCAAAGTGGATGCCATTGAGCACAAAATCCATCCAGACTACTCTGGAATCGAGGAAAATGTGACTTCACTGCAGATGAACGATATTGCCAAGGTGCGGTTAAGACTCAACAAGCCTATTTTTTATGATAAGTTCAAGGATCACCGAACCAATGGCTCCTTTATCATTATTGATAGCCGCACGAACAATACAGCAGGTGTTGGATTTATAGAATAATTCTCTTTTGTCTAGCAAGGGAGAAGGGGCGTTTTTTTACATAAAATCTATAAAACAGATAGGAAAACTAGATTATGCAAAGCTTTAGAACAGAAATAGAAAACCCGGTGGTTGAGAAGGACATCATCGAATTGGAGAAGAAGATTCGTCAGTTCAAAGGTGGTGAAATGGACGAGGAAAAGTTCCGTAGCCTGCGTTTGGCACGTGGGGTGTATGGACAACGCCAGCCTGGGGTTCAGATGATTCGAATCAAGTTGCCCTACGGAAAAGTCACATCCAACCAATTGCTCCGTATTGCCGATGTTTCCGATGAGTATTCCAGAGGAAGGTTGCACATCACCACCCGACAGGATATCCAAATCCATTACGTCGATTTGGAACGCACTCCTGAACTTTGGGCCCAGTTGGAAAAAGACAAGGTTACCCTAAGAGAAGCCTGTGGAAACACGGTACGGAACGTAACCGCCAGCGAAACAGCCGGAATCGATGTGGACGAACCCTTTGATGTTTCTCCCTATGCCCAGGCCGTTTTTGAGTATTTTCTTAGGAATCCCATAGGACAGGAAATGGGAAGGAAGTTTAAGGTCTCCTTCTCCGCAAGCGATGGCGACACCGGACTTTCCTACATGCACGACCTAGGCTTTATTGCCAAGGAAAAGGAGGGTGAAAGAGGTTTTAAAGTGATGCTTGGAGGCGGACTGGGTTCACAGCCACGCCATGCCGACGAACTGTACAGCTTTTTGTCCACTGACAAAATCATCCCTTTGATGGAAGGAGTCATCCGTGTGTTTGATAGATATGGGGAACGAAAAAGTAGGGCAAAGGCCCGAATGAAGTTCTTGCTGAAGGATTTGGGTCTCGATGGATTCAAAAAGTTGCTGGAAGAAGAACAATTGGCGATTCCACATCATACCTATCCCATCGAATTCGATAGTTATCCTGAAGTGAAGGTGGCCGAGGTAGAAACGCCAAAAGTGGTTATTGAGGATAAACAAGCCTTTGAGAACTGGAAATCCACCAATTTGGTGCCCCAAAAACAAGAGGGTTTTGTGGCTATCGGCATCAAGGTACTTTTGGGAGATTTCTATACCGACAAGGCACGCGAACTGGCCCAATTGGTTCAGGACTATGCGGCCGGAGAGATTCGTTTGTCGCTCAGACAAAATATTTTGATTCCCTACGTGAAGGAGGAATTGGTTCCTTTCTTTTATCAGGAACTTCAAAAACTTGGTTTTGCCGAAGCGGGATACAACAAAGCATTGGACATAACCGCTTGCCCCGGCACCGATACCTGTAATCTAGGTATTGCCAGCAGTACTGGAATCGCAGCCGAACTCGAAAGGGTCATCAAGGCGGAATATCCACAATACATCAAAAATCCAGATGTTGTTATCAAGATCAGCGGGTGCATGAATGCCTGCGGACAGCACAATATGGCACATATCGGTTTCCAAGGAATGTCTGTTCGGACCAAGGATAAGTTGGTGGCACCTGCGCTTCAGGTTTTGTTGGGAGGTGGAAATTTTGGCGATGGCAGGGCCCGATTTGCGGATAAAGTAGCCAAAATCCCAAGCAAGAGAGGCCCACAGGCTTTGCGTCTTATTTTGGACGATTTTGAAGCCAACGGAAATGGAACCTCCTTCACCGATTATTATGAGGAAAAGGGGCAGTTATATTTCTATGATTTTCTAAAACCATTGACCGATACTGAAAATCTCACCCAAGATGATTTTATCGATTGGGGGAACGAGGAAAAGTATAAACAAGAGATAGGAATTGGAGAGTGTGCAGGCGTGATAGTTGACCTTGTGGCAACCCTCTTCCTGGAGAGTCAAGAGAAGATTGAAAAAGCCGAAGAAACCCTCCAAGAAAATAAATGGGCAGCGAGCATTTATTATTCCTATCAATCCATAGTCAATTCCGCCAAAGCATTATTGACATCGGAAAAAGTGAAGACCAATACCCATGCCAGTATCGTCAAGGATTTTGATGAGCTGTATGTGGAATCTGGAAAAATAGCCTTTGAGGGCGGGTTTGCCAATATAGCCCTTCAATTGAATAAGAACGAACCGTCTGAAGCCTTTGCAAAATCCTATTTGCAAGATGCCAAAGAGGTATTGCAACGATTGGAAGCGTTCAGAAAAATAGAGTTGCAACATGCGTAGAGGAAAGTTGACAGTGGTGGGCGCAGGCCCGGGCGATGAGGATTTGATAACGCTCAAAGGCGTAAAGGCTTTACAAAATGCCGATGTGGTACTGTACGACGCTTTGGTGTCCAACGAACTATTGGAATATGCTCCCAAAGCCGAAAAAATATTTGTAGGCAAACGCAAAGGATGTTACTCGTACCAACAAGCCCAAATCAATGATTTGATTGTGGAACGCGCGACGCTGGGATTGCACGTGGTCAGGTTAAAGGGGGGAGACCCTTTCGTTTTTGGAAGGGGAGCCGAAGAAATGGAGCATGCCGCAGCCTTTGGGGTGGAAGTGGATGTGGTTCCAGGTATTTCATCTTCATTGTCCGTACCCGCTTCACAAAACATTCCAGTCACCAAAAGGGGAGCAGCGGAAAGTTTTTGGGTAATCACAGGGACCACGAAAGAACATAAACTGTCCAACGATGTGGCTTTGGCAGCCAAATCAAATGCCACCGTGGTCATACTTATGGGAATGTCCAAACTTGGGGAAATCATGCAGCTTTTCAAAAAGGAAGGTAAGGAGGGTACCCCAGTGGCCATTATCCAAAACGGAACCACGGAACACGAAAAAATAGGAATTGGCACTGTTGCTTCCATGGAGAACAAGGCAAGGGAGCAGCAGTTGTCCAACCCAGCCATCATTATTATTGGCGAGGTGGTCCACCATCGTCAGAACATATTGGATATCCAACATAGATATCAGCATCAGGAAATAAAATTGCACGAAAAAGTTTAGTCAAAATGTAAGCTCGAGAAGCCGGCTGCAGTAGGCATGCAGTAGAGAGCATTTAAAATTAGAATTATGATCAAAACAGATATCATTATCATAGGAGCCGGTCCAACCGGGCTGTTTACCGTTTTTGAAGCAGGATTGCTCAAGTTGAAATGTCATTTAATAGATGCCTTGGCACAGCCTGGCGGGCAATGTTCCGAGATATATCCAAAGAAGCCTATTTACGATATTCCTGCCTATCCGGAGATTTTGGCGGGTACTTTGGTGGATAAGCTCATGGAGCAAATAAAGCCTTTTGAGCCCGGTTTCACCTTGGGCGAGCGTGCGGAGACTTTGGACAAACAAGAAGACGGTTCCTTTATCGTGACCACGAACAAGGGAACCCAGCATCATGCCCCGGTTGTTGTTATTGCGGGCGGTTTGGGCTCGTTTGAACCCAGAAAGCCCCTTATTCCCAACATTGAACTTTTTGAAAGCAAAGGGTTGGAATATATGATCAAGGACCCGGAGCAGTTCCGGGACAAAAAAGTGGTCATATCCGGTGGTGGCGATTCTGCCTTGGATTGGGCCATTTTCTTGGCCGATGTGGCTTCGGAAGTTTCTTTGGTACACCGAAGAAACGAGTTCCGCGGAGCTTTGGATTCGGTTGAAAAGGCACGCGAACTCGCTAAATTGGGTAAGATTCAACTCTACACCAAGGCCGAAGTGAAAGAAATACATGGAAAGGAAGATTTGCATGCAGTAGTTATTGAATACAACGATGGTGAAAAGGAACCCACCTATGTGGAAACCGATTACTTTATCCCGCTGTTCGGACTCTCCCCAAAATTGGGGCCATTGGGCAACTGGGGGTTGGAAATCGAGAAAAACGCCATCAAGGTGAACAATGCCAAGGATTATCAGACCAACATCCCAGGGGTATTTGCCATTGGAGATGTGAATACCTATCCGGGCAAACTTAAGTTGATACTGTCCGGGTTTCACGAAGCGGCCGTGATGTGCCAATATGCGTATCAAATCATCAACCCCGATAAAAGATTTGTGATGAAGTATACCACCGTTGGGGGCGTACAAGGGTTTGATGGTTCCAAAAAAGAGGCCAAAAAAGAAGTGGTGCAGAGCATCAACTAAGAAAATTAGTTGTTTTTAGAAGCGAAAAGCCTTCCGAAAGCGATTTTGGGAGGTTTTTTTGTTTTTGACTGGAGAGTACCGTTTCTTTGCAGTTCAGTTCATGTATAAATTGAAAGTGTTATCAAGAAAGGTGGAGGGATTGGACCCTTTGAAGCCTTAGCAACCCTCGTCTTCGAGAAGGTGCTACATTCTACCCCGGTCCGCAATTTGTTTGGGGGCCACATGGAGCGTATTCATACCTAACATGGGTATAGGGGGAAGGATAACGAAACGCATACCGCAACGTATCCACACACTTTTCTTGATTTCGCCACATCCTTCTTTTGAAGGAAAATTATGTTATGGGAAAAATTGAAGACATATTGAAACAACGGATTTTGGTGCTGGATGGAGCCATGGGCACTATGTTGCAGCGCTACAAATTCAAGGAAGCCGATTTTAGGGGTGAACGGTTCAAGGATTGGCCCAGTGATCTGCAGGGCAACAACGACCTGTTATCCTTGACCCAACCCGATGCGGTGAAGGAAGTCCATCGGAAGTTTTTGGAAGCGGGGGCGGACATCATCGAAACCAACACCTTTTCTGGGACCACCATAGCCATGGCCGATTATGGCATGGAAGAATTGGTCTACGAACTGAACTATGAGTCGGCGAAGCTTGCCAAGGAAGTGGCCCAAGAGTTTACCGATAAAAATCCCGATAAACCGAGGTTTGTGGCGGGTAGTATTGGGCCTACCAACAAAACGGCCAGTATGTCGCCCGATGTGAACGACCCGGGTTTCCGCGCTATTTCCTTTGATGAGCTACGTATAGCGTACAAACAACAAATCGAAGCCCTTCTCGATGGTGGTGCCGATATTTTGTTGGTGGAGACTATTTTTGATACCCTAAATGCAAAAGCAGCACTTTTTGCCATTGAAGAGGTGAAGGAAGAACGAAACATCAATGTGCCAGTGATGGTCAGTGGAACCATCACCGATGCTTCGGGCAGAACATTGTCCGGTCAGACTGCCGAAGCCTTCTTGATTTCGATATCCCATATTCCCATTTTGTCCGTAGGTTTCAATTGCGCTTTGGGAGCCAAACAGTTGGTGCCTCACTTGGAAGTAGTGTCGGCAAAATCGGAATTTGCCATATCTGCCCACCCCAATGCAGGATTGCCCAATGCCTTTGGGGAATATGACGAAACACCCGAACAAATGGCCGTTCAAATAAAAGAGTATGTGGAAAAAGGATTGGTGAACATCGTAGGCGGTTGCTGCGGTACCACTCCGGAACATATCAAGGCCATTGCAGAAGTGGTAAAGAATTATGAACCTCGAAAAGTTTTGACGCACGCATAGCGAAGGCTTATGGCAACGAATAAAGAACAACGATACCTAAAATTATCGGGTCTTGAGCCCTTGGTCGTCACCCCGGAAAGTAATTTCATCAATGTGGGGGAACGTACCAATGTGGCAGGTTCCAAGCGTTTTTTAAGGCTCATCAAAGAAGAAAAATTCGATGAAGCCTTGGATATCGCTCGCGAACAAGTGGAGGGCGGGGCCCAGATTATCGACATCAATATGGATGATGGCCTTATTGATGGAAAGGAAGCCATGGTCAGGTTCTTGAATTTGATCGTTTCCGAACCCGATATTGCCCGTGTACCCATCATGATTGATAGTTCCAAATGGGAAATTATTGAAGCCGGTCTTCAGGTAGTGCAAGGTAAATGCGTGGTGAATTCCATCAGCTTGAAAGAAGGCAAGGAAGAGTTTATCCATCATGCCAAATTGATCAAGCGATACGGTGCAGCCGTGATCGTAATGGCTTTTGATGAGGTGGGGCAAGCTGACAACTACGAACGTCGCATCGAGATTGCGAAGCGTTCCTACGATATTTTGGTCAACGAGGTGAATTTTCCTCCCGAGGATATCATCTTTGACCTGAACATTTTTCCCGTGGCCACGGGAATGGACGAGCATAAGAATAACGCCATCGACTTTATCGAGGCCACACGCTGGGTGAGAGAAAATTTACCCTACTGCAGCGTGAGTGGTGGTGTGAGCAACGTATCCTTCTCCTTTCGGGGGAACAACCCCGTTCGTGAGGCCATGCACTCCGCCTTTTTGTTCCATGCCATCAAAGCTGGAATGAACATGGGTATCGTAAACCCGACCATGTTGGAGGTGTACGATGATATCCCAAAGGATTTATTGGAGCACGTGGAGGATGTACTGCTCAACAGGCGCGACGATGCTACCGAACGATTGCTCGAATTTGCAGAGACCGTTGTGGGAACAGCCAAGGAAAGCAAGGTCGATTTGTCTTGGCGACAAGACCCGCTCCAGGATCGGATTACCCGAGCTTTGGTGAAGGGCATTGACCAATATATCATCGAAGATGTGGAGGAGGCCCGCCTACAGGCAGCCAAACCGTTGGAAGTCATCGAGGGCAACTTGATGACGGGAATGAATGTAGTAGGTGATCTGTTCGGCAGCGGAAAAATGTTTTTGCCCCAAGTGGTCAAATCCGCCCGTGTGATGAAAAAGGCCGTAGCTTATTTGACACCCTATATTGAGGCTTCCAAAGACAAGAATGCCAAGGCGGCCGGAAAAATATTGATGGCCACCGTGAAAGGTGATGTTCATGACATCGGAAAGAATATTGTAAGCGTGGTCCTGGCTTGCAACAATTATGAAATTGTGGATATGGGCGTGATGGTACCCCCAGAGAAAATCATCAATAAGGCCAAGGAAGCGCAAGTAGATATCATTGGATTGAGCGGACTCATTACACCTTCATTGGACGAAATGGTGTTCTTGGCAAAAGAAATGGAACGCCAAAACTTCGATGTTCCCCTATTGATCGGTGGTGCGACAACAAGTAAGGCCCACACGGCGGTAAAAATCGACCCTCAATACAGTCAGTCCGTGGTGCATGTCAACGATGCCTCACGGGCCGTTACTGTGGTGGGCGACTTGCTTCAGGAAGAAACCTCGGACAACTATAAAAAATCCATCAAACTGGATTACGAAAGTTTTAGGGAGAAGTTTCTAAAACGTGGCAAGCAAAAGGAATATTTAACCTTGGATCAGGCTAGGGAAAACAAGCTTCAAATTGATTGGAAGCCATCGGATATCAAAAAGCCAAACCAATTGGGTATTGAGGTATGGGACGATTTTGACTTGAAACAATTGGTGGATTTTATCGATTGGTCCCCATTTTTTAGAAGTTGGGACCTGCATGGCAAGTATCCTGATATCTTGAACGATGAAGTGGTTGGCGAGCAGGCCAAGGAACTTTTTAAGGATGCGAAGGTACTTCTACAGCGAATATTGGACGAAAAGTTGTTGAAGGCCAAGGCTATTTTTGGATTGTTTCCGGCCAACCAAGTCAACGAAGACGATATTGAAGTGCACTTGTCACCTCGAGCGCAATCGAGTGGGGATGAATCTGATGCGCTAGAAAAGACTAAAGATGCAACCTTCCTGTTTCGGACCCTTCGCCAGCAAACCAAAAAGCGGGCTGGGGTGCCCAATATCGCCTTGGCCGATTTTATAGCACCCAAAGCATCCGGAATTCAGGATTATATCGGTTGTTTTTGTGTTAGCACAGGCTTTGGAACACAGGAATTGGCCGCGGAGTTCGAAAAGAACCACGACGATTACAACTCGATTATGATCAAAGCGTTGGCGGATAGGTTTGCAGAGGCGTTTGCCGAATATCTGCACAAAGAGGTACGTACCAAACATTGGGGCTATGCGGTTGATGAGAATTTGGACAATGATGAATTGATCAAGGAAAAGTACCGTGGCATCCGACCGGCACCTGGCTATCCTGCCTGTCCCGATCATTTGGAAAAGCTCACCATTTGGGAAATGATGCAGGTGGAGGAAAGAATAGGGGTAAAACTCACCGATAGTCTGGCCATGTGGCCCGCTGCCAGTGTCAGTGGGTATTATTTTGCACATCCCGAGGCCAAGTATTTTGGTTTGGGAAAAATAAAACAGGACCAAGTACAGGATTTTGCCGAACGAAAACACATAACTTTGGAGAAAGCCCAAAAATGGCTAGCTCCCAATATTGTTGATGAATAACCGATGAAGATTACCGACCACATAAAAAAGGCGAACGGCGAAACCCTTTTCAGTTTTGAAATTGTGCCGCCCGTAAAAGGAAAGAGCATTCAGGAACTGTACAACAACATCGACCCTTTGATGGAATTCAAACCTCCGTTCATTGATGTGACGACCTCTCGCGAGGAATACATCTATAAGGAAAAAGATGGTCTGTTGGACAAAAAACTGATTCGTACCCGTCCCGGGACCTTGGGCATTTGTGCTTCATTAAAGCACAAGTACGATGTGGATACCGTTCCCCACGTGCTTTGTGGTGGATTCACCAAAGAGGAGACGGAGTATTTGCTGGTGGACTGTCAATATCTGGAGATTGAAAACGTGATGGCCTTGCGCGGAGATGCAAGAAAGGAAGAAAAGTATTTCACTCCGACCAAAGGTGGGCATCAATATGCGACAGAGTTGGTTGCACAAATTCAGAACATCAATAAAGGAAATTATCTGCACGAAACTTTTGAGTCAAGCGAGTTGACCAGTTTTTGTATCGGTGTGGCAGGGTACCCTGAAAAACACATGGAAGCCCCATCGCTTCAATCTGATCTAAAACGTTTAAAGGAGAAAGTGGACTTAGGAGCGGATTATGTGGTCACCCAGATGTTTTTTGATAATAAAAAATTCTTTGCTTTCGTAGAAGCGGCCCGAGAAATGGGAATAGACGTACCCATTATTCCGGGTATCAAACCGATTGCCGTAAAAAAACACCTTCATTTATTGCCACAAGTGTTTCGGGTGGATATTCCGCAAGATCTTATCGATGCCGTGGAGGCCTGCAAGGATAACAAGGAAGTCCGTAAAGTGGGTGTGGAATGGGCCATTCAACAATCCAAGGAACTTCGGGAAGCAGGAGTGCCCGTGTTGCATTACTACTCCATGGGTAAATCGGATAATATCATGGACATAGCTCGGGAACTTTTTTAATTTCCTACTTTAGCGTCCCATGAAGCACCTACTGTCCTTGGTTTTTCTGTTGTTTTTTTGCTTTGGATTTGCCCAAGATGGTGACATTCCCAAAAAGTATACCTTGGATATCAGCCAATTTTATGGCTCCATTCTTCTGCACAATCCGGATATTTCCCATTTGATTACCAATCACCCTGGCGGGGTTATTATCGGTTTCAACAGGAAACGATTCGGGCACGAAGATTGGGAAGCCGATTTGGGCTATCCCGATACCGGTTTTTCTTTTGTTTATCAGGATATGAACAATCCAACCCTGGGTAAGCATTTTGGATTGTATGCGCATTATAATTTTTATTTCTTCAAACGGAATTTACAGTTTAGGGTCGCACAGGGTATCTCGTATAACACCAATCCGTACGACAGGACTGAAAATTTCAGGAACAATGCCTACGGTACCCATTTGTTGAGTTCCACCATGTTGATGTTCAACTATCATAAGGAGAACATTGTAGCTGGACTGGGCTTTAAGGCTGGGATTTCCCTGTTACATTACTCCAATGCAAACTTTAAGGCTCCCAACACCTCCACCAATACGATGGCTTTCAATTTTGGGCTCACGTATGATCTGAACCAAGCCGTAGAACTCGACTATTTGGAACCTGAACCCAAGGAAAGAATCAAAGAGCCCATCCGATATAATTTGGTGCTTCGTGGCGGGGTCAATGAGAGCGATGTCATCAACATGGGGCAATATGGCTTTGCCATAGTTTCGGCCTATGCCGATAAACGATTGGGCAATCGCAGTGCCATTCAACTGGGAACCGATATCTTCTTTTCAAATTTTTTAAAGGAATTGATACGCTATCAGTCCATTTCTTTTCCCGAACTTGAAGTAGCCCCCGATACAGATTATAAAAGGGTAGGGGTTTTTATAGGCCATGAACTGTTTGTGAACAAATTGAGTGTGGTGACCCAATTGGGGTATTATGTATATTATCCTTTCGATTTTGAAGGCAGGGTATACAATCGGATAGGGTTGAAACGGTATTTTGGGAATAAAGTTTTTGGTGCCGTGACCCTTAAATCGCATGGGGCGAAGGCAGAGGCCATTGAATTTGGAATAGGAATACGATTATGAAATGGGTACAGTACGAAACACAAAATACGAAGTGTCCCCTTGAGGGGACTTTAGGGGTGTTTTTGATACTGTTCACCTTTCTGTTAATCTCTTGCAACGGCGACAATGTTCCCGACTGCTTCCAAAACGCTGGTGATTTGGTGCGCCGGCCCATCAAAGTGTCGGATTTTAGCAAGATTACTGTTTTTGAAAACCTCAATTTGGTCGTTAAACAGGGAGAAACATATGGCGTTGAAGTGGAAACTGGGGAATATTTGCTCAATGAGGTTTCTGCTGTGGTAGAGGACAACCGTCTCATTCTACGGAACGAAAATGGCTGCAATTTTGTACGCGACTACGGGCTGACCACAATTTATGTGACTGCTCCCAACCTCACCGACATACGCAGCAGCACCGGACTTTTAATTTCAAGTGATGGGGTGTTGACATACCCCAACCTCAATCTGGTTGCCGAAAGTTTTAATAATCCCGAAGCAGACACTACGGATGGTTCTTTTGATATGCACCTTAGTGCTACCAATGTGAGGATTGTGGTGAACGGCATTGCTTATTTCAAACTTCGTGGGGAAACGGAAAATTTTACTGTTAGTGTAGCAGCTGGAGACTCAAGGATTGAAGCTGAAAATCTAGTTTCAGAAAATGTAAATGTCAATCACCGAGGTTCCAATGATGTTTTTGTGAATCCGCAGCAACGCTTATCGGGCGTTATTCGGGGAACGGGCAATGTAATCAGTGTCAATACCCCGCCAGAAGTCGATGTGGAAGAAATTTTCAATGGTCGATTGATTTTTGAGGATTGACATTGATTTTCAAAAAACATCATTTTTCTCTTTATTTTCGATGTTCAAACTGACTCTTGGGAAATTTAGTTTCACATATTAAAAATTTCTTTGCACCTCTTCCAAAGGTCCAACCTTTGAACGGACTTGTTGGATGGCAAAAGGCAGATGCGCTATTCCACAATTTGGTCGCAGAAAAAAAAGTGCCAGGATTGGCAGTGTCCATCTTGGAAGATGGGCAAAACGTACTAGAAAAAGGATATGGTTTCGCCAATTTGGAAAAACGAAAAAAGGTACACCCCAAACGTACGGTTTTCCGTATCGCAAGTATTTCCAAGTGTGTTACCGCGCTCGCCCTAGGTAAAATGGTGGAAGATGGTGTGTTGGATTTGGATGAATCCTTATATACTTATGTGCCTTACTTTCCCCAAAAAAAGTACGATTTCACACTTCGCCAATTGGCAAGTCATACCGCTGGAATTCGAGGCTATCGGGGAAAGGAATATGCTTTGAATCAGGATTTGTCCATTAAAGAAGGGATTGAAATCTTTAAAAACGACCCACTGTTTTTTGAACCCGGCACCAGTTATCTGTATAATAGCTTTGATTTTGTATTGTTGTCCTTGGCCATGCAAGAAGCCAGTGGAATTCCATTTCAGCAGTATGTAAAGGAGCAGATTTTGATGCCTTTGGGATTGAAAAAAACGTTTCCACCACCAGAAAATGTCAGTTTGGGCACCCAAAAGCGATCCGTGCAGAAAGCTGAGAACATAGCCCAATTCTACACCAAATGGGCACTAGGTTTTACAAAGGCAGTTGAGGTAAATAACACCTACAAACTGGCAGGCGGTGGCTATTTGTCCACCTGCGAGGATATAGGCAAATTGGGACAGGCCATCATGGAACAAAAGTTAATCAAAGAAGCGACCTATGAACAATTGTTGACTTCAACAATCATTGACGGTAAACCGACCTATTATGGATTGGGATTTCAAGTGAGCCAAGATGCCAAAGGAAGGCCCTTTGTGGGTCACGTGGGCAATAGCGTTGGCGCATACACCAACCTTTTCGTGTATCCGCAGCACAAAAAAGTAATTGCTGTTTTGATGAATTGTACCGACCCCAAGGTGCAGCCAATTTTGGATGAAGCAATCAACGCTCTTTCTGAGCATCCAACCGTTTAGACCTTGCTAGCCAGCTGCTCCTCAATTTCAAGAGCATAGGTTTTGCACAAATCAAAAGTATCGGTGATGTCTTTCATGGTAGTTCGCGGGTTGATGAGGCACATTCGCAACACCACTTGGCCATTCAAAATGGTAGTGACGAGCATGGCCTTTCGCGACTCCATCACTTTTCCGGAAATGTATTGGTTGATGCTGTCCAACTCCTTCTCCGAGTACGTTTTGTTGATGGGGTTGTACCTAAAATTGATGACCGCCAAGGTGGCCGGGTACACCACTTCCCAACTTTTGCTGCCGCGAAGCATGGTTTCCACTTCTTCGGCCAAATCAATATTGTAGGTAATGGCATCACGGAACTCCTTCAAACCAAAGGTTTTTAAGGACATATAAAATTTTAAGGCCCTAAATCTTCGGGTCAGTTGGATACCATGATCGTAAAAATTGATCTCCGAGGTATTGCCCTCGATGTCCCTTAAATATTCTGGCTTTTCGGTAAAGGTATGGCTCAGGTTTTTATGGTTTCGCACCAAGAGGCACCCCATTTCGTATGGCTGAAAGAACCATTTATGTGGATCTACGGTCAAGGAGTCCGCCTTTTCGATACCTTTCATAGCTTGCTTGCCCTTTTGGGATAAGATGGCCGCTCCTCCGTAAGCACCATCAATATGGTACCAGATATCCTCTTTCTTGCAGATTTTTCCCAATTCTACCAAGGGGTCAACAGTTCCGGTATTGGTGGTTCCCGCTGTCGCTATCAAACAGAATGGCTGAAGACCCTCCAGTCTATCTTTGGCAATACAGTTTTTCAGTTTGTTCACGGAAAACTTGAGTTCGTTGTCGGTAGGGATGATTCTAATCTGTTCCTTTTTGAAACCGAGTGCACGAATGGCTTTGATATTGGAAGAATGTGCCTGATCGGAAAGGTAGATGACGGCTTTTGAAAAGTCGTCACCACATTTGATCCTGCGTGCCGTGACTACTGCGGTAAGGTTGGCCATGGAGCCACCACTGGTAAAAATACCCCCGCCCTTTTTCTTGGGAAAACCAAAGATTTTCAACAGCCATTGAATGGTAACAATTTCCAGCTCCGCTGCTGCCGGACTGGCTGCCCATCCTCCAGAAAAAATATTGTAGCCTGTTGCCAAGGCATCCGCCATCACACTGATATAATTACTGGGACCGGGAACAAAGGAAAATGATTTAGGGTGGGCCATATTGGCACTATTGGTCATCACCTTTTCCAAAACAAAGTGCAGTACCTGCGATGGGTCGGAACCCTCTTCGGGAGCCTCCTCCAAAAACAAAGAGTCCATTTCTTCGCGGGAGCCGGAAGCTACGGGCATTTTCTCTGCTTGTGTGGCATAGTGTTCTACAATGGCATCAACAACCTCATACCCGTATTTTTGCATTTCCTCTTTTGAAAGTTCCAATCTGGCGCTGTTCTTCTTCATATGTCCAATATCTTCTGGACTGCAAAAGTACCATATTTGGAACGGTTTTCCATTTGATTCGGAGGTCTTCTGCCCACAAATCGGATAACAGGAAAACTAAGAAGTAAGTTCGGTGAAAAGGCTTTCGAGGTTTTTGTTTTTTCTGCTGAGTTGGAGTGTCTTTAATTTATTGTCGTGTGCAAAATCAAAAACAGCAGGCCGCATGTCCTTGGAAGTGCCAAAAGTGATTTCGTAGATAAAACCACCGGTATTTTTTACTTTGGAAACATCGGGTAGTTGTTGCAGTAACTGTTCCTCCACCCGATAGTCAAATTCCACTTCGATGATTTGTTCTTCTGCCTCGCGAAGTTCCTCGAGCTTTTTATCGGCCACCAATTGCCCTTTGTTAATGATGATCACACGGTCGCAAACAGCCTCTACTTCCTTCATGATATGTGTGGAAAGTAAAATGGTCTTTTCCTTTCCTATCTCACGAATCAATTTTCGGATTTCGATCAATTGGTTGGGATCAAGCCCTGTGGTGGGTTCATCCAAAATAAGGACCTCGGGATTGTGCAGCAAGGCCGCCGCAAGCCCAACCCGTTGACGGTATCCTTTGGATAATTGACCTATCTTTTTATGTGCTTCTGGGGTTAATCCGGTTTGTTCGATTACCTCTTGGATTTTGGATTTATCCACCTGATATACATCTGCATTAAAGGCCAAATATTCCTTCACGTACATTTCAAGATATAGTGGGTTGTGTTCTGGAAGGTATCCGATACTTTGTTGAACGGATTTTTCATCGTTCAACACATCAAATCCGTTTACGGCTGCCTCCCCTTGGTCTGTCTTGTAGTAGGTGGTCAAAATCCGCATCATGGTAGATTTCCCGGCACCGTTAGGGCCAAGAAAACCAACAACTTCCCCTTTGTTGATGCTAAAAGAGACATTGTCCAATGCCTTTTGTGTACCAAAGGTTTTTGTAATGTTCTGAACAGTGATGGACATTCCGTTGAATTCTTTGATTTCAAAAATACACTTTTAGTCATTGTAAACCTTACATTTCAAAAACCAGAAAATGAGACGACGCTTTTATGGAAATTAATGGAAACATGAGTATTCGTAAAAAAGTATCATTTCTATAAAATAATGTGCAGCGAAAATGTCTTTTTTGAAAAAAATCAAAAAAAATTTGGGAATCTCTGGGTCTTTCCAATTGAATACCTAAATTAGCCGACAATTAACAATGAGATGACAAACACGTATTTCTGGAACCGTTTTTATTTTTACTTCTTTTTTGAGAGGGAAGCGGGACTGTTATAGATACGTTTAAAGTATAACCACTATATAAAGTCCCGATACATCGGGGCTTTTTTTTTTGAATGAAATCCAAGTTGGCAACAGCCAATTTGATGATTGAATTCATCCCGAACTGCTGCCGGCAGGCAAGGTGTTTCGGGATCTAACATACAAAAAGAATGTCTTTAAAAGTCGCCATACAAGGAATCAAAGGATCGAACCATCATCAAGTGGCCATCGATTTTTTTGGAGAAGGAATTGAACTATTGGAATGCAATTCCTTTGATGCGGTAATCGACAGTTTGTTGGTAGGTGCGGCTGATAAGGGCATTATGGCTATTGAGAATTCCATAGCAGGGTCCATTATCCCCAATTACAATTTGGTGTACCACAATAATATCCACGTAATCGGGGAGCATTATTTGAACATCCATCACAACCTTATGGTGATGAAGGGAAAAACCTTTGATGACATTCAAGAGGTACATTCGCATCCGATGGCTTTATTGCAGTGCAAGGAGTTTTTCAAGGCCCATCCGCAGATCAAATTGGTAGAAAGTGTGGATACCGCTGAGACTGCGAAGCGGATTCAAGAGGAAGGGTTGGGGCATATTGCCGCGATTGCCCCTAAAATGGCTGCCGACCTCTACGATCTGGAAATTATCGCTGACAATATCCAGACGATTGTCAACAACTCCACAAGATTTATCATCCTAAAAAAGCAAAACAAAGTACTCCCGGAGGAGGAAATCAATAAAGCATCCCTACGGTTTATCACCGATCACAAAAGAGGGAGTTTGGCCACTGTGTTGAACGTGATGAGCGATTGCAACATGAACCTGACCAAAATACAGTCTTTGCCCGTGATCGAGACTCCTTGGAAATATGCCTTTTTTGTGGATGTTACTTTTGATGAATACGAGCACTTTGCCAAAACCAAATCCTTAATGCAGATCATGGCAGAGGATTTCAAGGTGTTGGGAGAATATAAAAATGCATTGTTGTAATGGTAACAGCTGATCGGTTAAATAGTGTAAAGGAATACTACTTCTCTACCAAATTGAGAGAGGTTAGGGGATTGATGGCCCAAGGGAAGCCCATCATCAATATGGGGATAGGCAGTCCGGATTTGGCGCCATCGCCTCAGGTATTGGAAACGCTTCGGAATTCCATTATCGATGCTGGTGCGCACCAGTACCAAAGCTATCAGGGTTTGCCACAGTTGAGGAAGGCCATTGCCGATTTTTATCAGCAAAAGTTCGATGTAGCAGTGGAGCCAGATTCTGAAATTTTGCCCTTAATGGGATCTAAAGAGGGCATCATGCATATCAGTATGGCTTTTTTGAACGAAGGTGATGAGGTGTTGCTTCCCAACCCAGGGTATCCTACCTATGCATCCGTGACCAATTTAGTGGGGGGTGTGCCGGTCACCTACGACCTAAAGGAGGAAAAGGGCTGGTTTCCCGATTTGGACGAACTGGCTAAAAAGGACCTCTCCAAAGTAAAATTGATGTGGATCAGCTATCCGCATATGCCAACGGGCGCCACCGCCACCATGGAACAATTGGAATCTTTGGTAGATTTTGCCAAAAGGAACAACATCCTATTGGTAAACGACAATCCGTACAGCTTTGTGCTATCCAACAATCCAACCAGTATTTTGTCCATTGAGGGAGCAAAGGAGCATACCTTGGAACTCAACAGTTTGAGCAAGACCTTCAACATGGCCGGATGGCGTGTGGGGATGGTGCTGGGCAGTGCAGCCCATATCACGGCAATTTTGAAAGTAAAGAGCAATATGGATTCGGGGATGTTCTATGGCATTCAAATGGGGGCGATTGCTGCTTTGCAAAGTGGCCCTGAATGGTTCGAGGCCTTGGATAGGGTGTATTCCACAAGACGCGAATTGATGTTTCAATTGGCGGATACCTTAGGATGTACTTACGATAAAAATGCAGTGGGAATGTTTGTTTGGTGCAAGCTGCCAAAAGGGGCTTTGCCATCCGAGGAATTTATAGACAAGGTCTTGTACGACAAGGACATATTTATTGCGCCAGGGACTATTTTTGGTAGCAATGGTAAGGGCTACATCAGGTTTTCGCTATGTGTGAAAGAAGAAAGGATCAAAGATGCCATTGCAAGATTTTAAGATATGAAAGTAGTCATTATAGGAGTTGGATTGATTGGCGGTTCTTTTGCAAAGGATGTAAAAAAACTACATCCCGAAGCGGAAATTATTGGTGTGGACACAAGTGATGCCCATCTCGATGAGGCCTTACAACTTGGGATAATCGATAAAAAAGGAAAAGGAACCTACGATTCGCTGGCTACTGTAGATTTGGTCTACGTGAGCATTCCTGTAAACGTATTGGTCAACGAATTGCCCAAGATATTGGATGCTGCAGGAGATGAAACCGTGGTCATGGACGCTGGCTCCACCAAACGTTTGATCTGTGAGCAGGTCGCGGAGCACCCCAAGCGAAGGAACTTTATGGCCTGTCACCCTATTGCTGGAACGGAGTTTTCAGGTCCCACAGCAGCTTTGGAGGGGTTGTACGCTGGCAAAACAATGATTATTTGCGAGGTGGAGAAAACGGCATTCAAGCTTCAAGAAAAGGCATTGGCTATTTTTCAAGATATCGGAATGCGGATACGGTATATGAATCCCGAAGCGCACGACAAACATATCGCCTACGTCTCCCATTTATCACACATTAGCTCTTTTATGTTGGGAAAGACAGTTATTGAGAAGGAGAAAAATGAGCGTGATATTTTTGACATGGCGGGAAGTGGTTTTGAGAGCACCGTTCGCTTGGCGAAAAGTTCACCCGATATGTGGACCCCCATTTTTGAACAGAACAAGGACAATGTGGTGGAAACTTTGGAGGAGTACATTCAGAACCTTACGGCTTTCAAACAACTGATTTTGGACAACGATTTTGAGCATGTCCATCAAGAAATGAGCAATACCAATAGAATAAAACAAATATTAAAAGGAATACCACTTACAAAAAAATAGGACGTATTATGGAAAACAAAAAGGAAATGAGGAAATGGTTGGATGACATGAACTTGGGTCATCCCTTGGTAGTAGCGGGACCGTGCAGTGCGGAAACCGAAGACCAAGTATTAAAAATAGCACACGAGCTAAAGGATACCGATGTGAGCTATTACCGTGCCGGAATCTGGAAACCAAGAACGCGTCCAGGAAACTTTGAGGGAGTCGGGGCCATTGGTTTGAAGTGGTTGCAGAAGGTAAAGGAAGAAACTGGGCTGAAAACTGCTACGGAGGTTGCCAACAGGGCTCATGTGGACTTGGCTTTGGAGCACGACGTGGATTTGCTGTGGATCGGGGCACGTTCCACCGTAAGCCCATTCATTGTCCAAGAAATAGCGGATGCGTTGGAAGGGACGGATAAAGTTGTTTTGGTCAAGAACCCCGTAAATCCAGACCTCTCGCTTTGGTTGGGAGCTGTGGAAAGGTTGTCCTCCGCCAATATTGAAAAGTTGGGTGTGATCCACAGAGGATTCTCAACCTACGAAAAGACCAAATACCGGAATATTCCAGAATGGCAATTGGCCATCGAATTGCAGACCAAATTCCCTGATTTGCCCATCATTAACGACCCAAGCCATATTACCGGAAAACGCGACATGGTCTTTGATGTTTCGCAAACCGCATTGGATCTCAACTTTGATGGGTTGATGATAGAGACGCATTACGACCCGGACAATGCCTGGAGCGATGCTGCACAACAGGTTACCCCTAAAACATTGGTGCAAATCATGAAAGACCTTAGAATCCGAAAAGAAACCGATGAAGAAGCAGAATACAATAACAGTTTGAGCAACCTTAGGGCACAAATTGATGTACTGGACAACCAATTGATCGATCTTTTGGGCAAACGAATGAAGGTTGCCGATGGTATTGGAGAATTGAAAAAACAACGAAACGTAGCCGTACTTCAAAGCAACCGTTGGAACGCTATTCTGGGCAACATGATCTTGGAAGGCGAGCAGCGAGGTTTGAGCGAAGAGTTTGTTTTGAAAATGTTCAAGGCGATTCACCAAGAATCCATCAACCACCAAGAAAAAATCATCAACGCCTAGGCGGATTTTTCATCAGGTTGATTGCAAAGACTGTTTGTGGTCCCGATAAATTCGGGTCTGCAAACAGTTTTTTTGTTTCAAACTGTAACAAAACGAAAGAAAGGGTATCTTTTAAGGGTAAAACACGCTATCATGAAAAAATTATACACACTTGGAATGCTCTTGCTTCCCTTGGTCATGTTTTCGCAACGAATCATTGATACCGAGGTGGGTGAATTCAACAAAATCAAGGTTTTTGATTTGATCGAGGTCAATTTGATCCAATCCGATGAGAACAAAATTATGATTAAAGGATGGAATGTGGACGATATCAAATGGACCAACAAAAATGGAACTTTGAAGCTGCGCATGCAGTTGGACAAAAAGTTTCAGGGGGAGGACACCATGATTGAGGTTTATTACACCGATTTGGATGTTATTGACGGCAACGAAGGTGCCCAGATTACCTGTAACGAGATGGTGCAGAAAAGCAAAATTGAATTGCGTGCCCAAGAAGGTGCCACCATCCGTATTGGAATGGATGTGGATTATGCCGACATACGCGCGGTTACTGGCGGTATCGTGAAAGCTTCGGGTTTGGCCAAAAACCAAACCGTTGTCATAAACACCGGCGGTATTTTTGAAGGTAGGGAACTGCGCACCAGTACCACAGATGTAAAGATTTCCGCAGGCGGCGAGGCCGATGTATTTGCTTCTGAGCTGGTGGATGTCAATGTTAGGGCAGGAGGCGATGTACACGTTTACGGAAATCCGCAAACGGTGAACAAAAGAATCTTTGTGGGCGGAAGGGTCTACATTAAGAATTAATGAAACTTGTTGTCTACAAAAAAAGCCCTCCAAAACTTGGAGGGCTTTTTGGTTTTATATCGGTCGGTAAGGTTATTTTCTAAAAATATATCGGGTAATGAAAATTCCCTGTCCATCCCCTTTTCCGCCTTCACTCTCCACACCACTTACCACAAAGGCCAATTCCCATCCGTTGGAAATCATATCGTTGATCATGGAAGTGATCACGGCATCGTTGGCTGCGATATTCTGGAATCGGATACCACCGAGGTTATAGAAGTTCAAAAGTTTGGTCTCCTCAAAATTCTTCACACGGATTTCACTTCGATCAGACTTGTTTCGTGTGTTGTCGTCTTCCGTTTGTACAGTGGTGAATTCCTTGTAATCTTTCTCTTCCAAAGCGTTGATGATTCTGGATCTTCCCAAACCATTGGGGACGATGGATTCAACACTGGTAATGACCCGGTACTGCTGCGCACTCATGGTAAAACTTGCTGCAAACATGACCACAGCAGCCAAAATGATTTTTTTCATAATAGATTAAGTATTGATTGTTAAAACTATTGATAAAGATATATAACGAAGAAGATGGAATATTGTTTCTTTGTAAAAAAAATATAAACAAAAAGTGAACGGAACTGTTTATAAATCAACGGGAAGCTGGTACACCGTAAAATCCTCGGAGGGAGTATTTTATGAGTGCCGAATCAAAGGAAAGTTCCGTACCCAGGGTATTAAAAGCACCAATCCCGTTGCCGTGGGGGATATGGTCGAGTTTGAGTTGGAAACGATTGGCGATGAAACAGTTGGGATAATTTCAGCTATCCAAGATCGAAAAAACTATATTGTCCGTAAATCAGTGAAGCTTTCCAAGCAGACCCATATTATTGCCGCCAACTTGGACCAGGTATTTTTATTGGTCACTTTGAACAATCCACCAACCTTTACCAGTTTTATCGATCGCTTTTTGGTGACTGCCGAGGCTTACGACATACCTGTGGTGCTACTATTTAACAAGATGGACGTTTACTCCGAGGAGGAACGGTTCGAAGTTGACTGGTTAATAGATCTATATACCAAAATAAGGTACACATGCCTTCAGATTGAAGCCAAACAGGGCTCGAATGTAGATAAAGTAAGGGAACTGATGCTTGGCAAAACCAGCATGTTCGCTGGGCACTCGGGGGTTGGCAAGTCAACTTTGGTCAATGCCTTGGAACCCGGACTGCAACTCAAGACCGCAGAGATTTCCGAGCAACACATGCAGGGACAGCACACCACCACTTTTGCCGAGATGTACGACCTTTCTTTTGATGCCCGTATCATTGACACGCCCGGTATCAAAGGTTTTGGCATTGTGGATATGGAGAAAGAAGAAATTGGAGACTATTTTCCTGAGTTTTTTGCATTGAAATCCGAATGTAAGTTCAATAACTGTCTCCATTTGGACGAACCTAAATGTGCCATTAAGGAAGCTTTGGAACGTGATGAAATAGCCGCCAGCCGTTACCGAAGCTATGTTCAGATGATAACTGGGGAGGAAGATCAAACATATAGGTAGGGAATATTATGAGAGCTGTATTGCAAAGAGTATCCAAAGCAAGTGTTACCGTAGATGGTCAGGTCGTTTCCTCTATCGGGGATGGTCTCTTGGTATTATTGGGGATTGAGGATGCCGATGGCCAAGAGGATGTGGAATGGTTAGCCAACAAGATGGTGAACCTACGCATCTTCAATGATGAAAATGATGTGATGAACCGATCGGTGGTCGATATTGACGGAGAAATTATCGTGGTAAGCCAATTTACCCTGCATGCCCAAACCAAAAAGGGAAACAGACCTTCTTACATCAAATCGGCAAAACCTGATGTTGCGATTCCCATGTATGAAAGATTTGTAGCGGTTTTGGAGCAAAAGCTTGGAAAGAAGGTGGGTACAGGTATTTTTGGGGCCGACATGAAAGTGGAACTACTCAATGATGGTCCCGTGACCATAATAATTGACACAAAAAATAAGGAATAGGTGCTTTTTGTCGAAAAAAATATCGTTATTGTAGGAAATTAACCACTTTAGCGTTGTCCTAAAAAACGATTTCCTACAACCAATGCGATTTTATTTTCTATTCCTCTCAACCTTACTTTTTCAGTATTCATTTTCCCAAGATTACAGTCTAACATCCATCCCCAAAGAACTATTGGATAATGCCGATGCCGTAGTTCGTTTGGATAAAATGGACGTAGTTGTCGAAGCTCTGGACAAGATGACCATAACCAGCAAGCGTGTCGTCACCGTTCTTAACGAAAATGGGGATGAGCATGTACATGCTTTTGCCTTCTATGAAAAAAATGACAAGGTTTCCGACTTGGAGGCGATTGTTTATAATGCGAGTGGTGAGGAAATCAAAAAAATTAAGAAAAGGGATTTTTTGGACCAAAGTGCCATTAGTGGAGGAACGCTCTATTCGGATTCAAGGGTTTTGGTCATGCGCTATACCCCTTCACAATATCCTTATACCATCGAATTTAGTAAAGTCTATACAACTCCTAACACCGCTTTTGCCCCGAATTGGTCCTTTTTGGATGATTATCGGGTGGGTACCGAGAGAAGTGAGTTTTCCTTTACCGTGGAGAACGGCATACCCTTCAGACATAAGGAAGTGAATTTTGGTGACTATGGGATTGCTGCGAAAGAAATGAACAATGGCATCTCGTACGAGGCTAAAAACTTGGTGCCCATGGAGCGGGAACCATTATCCCCATCGTTTCGCAATCTTGTACCCCAAGTAAAAATCGCTATGAACGAGTTTCATTTGGAGGGAGTCAATGGTAGGGCCACCACTTGGCAGGAGTTGGGCAAGTGGATGAACGATGAGTTGTTGGCGGGCAGGGATGAGTTGTCCGAAGCCACGATTACTCATGTGAAAAACTTGGTAAAAGACATATCCGATCCTTTAGAGAAGACCAGGATCGTGTACGATTATGTACAGGAAAATACCAGATACATCAGTGTTCAGCTCGGGATAGGCGGCTGGATGCCCATCAGTGCATCAGATGTAGACCGCGTAAAGTATGGAGACTGCAAGGGGCTTACCAATTATACCAAGGCACTGCTGAAGGCTGTAGGGGTCGAGTCCTATTACACAGTTGTACATGCGGGAAGACAGATCAGACATTTGGACAAGGATTTTCCTTCTATCCAAGGGAACCATGTTTTTTTAAACGTACCCTTGGAGAACGATGAAATTTGGTTGGAGTGTACCAGCCAAACCACTCCCGTAAACCATTTAGGGACGTTTACCGATAATAGAAATGTACTAAAAATAACCCCACAGGGTGGAGAATTGGTGCGGACCAAAAGAAATCCAGATGAAGAAAATTATCAACTTACCAAGGCAGATGTTCAAGTGGGAAACCAACGGAATGTAACCGGACATGTACAAATATTCTCAAGGGGATCCCAGTACGACCAAAAATATTGGCGAACCACAAACACACGTTCGGAGCGGGAGGAATTTTACAAATCATACTGGAGCTACGTTCAAGATTTGCAGCTTGGAGAGGTAGCCTATCAGAATAATGAAGATAAGATCGAATTTCTGGAAACGGTTGATTTTAAGGCCGACAATTACCTTTCCAGTGCGGGTGACAAACTCTTGTTCGCACCCAACATTTCCAACAGAAATTTGGGGGTTCCCGATAGAGTTAGAAACAGAAAAATGCCACTGATCATTTCTAGGGGATATTTGGATGAGGATGAGTTTACCATCCGTTTGCCCGAAGGCTATGTTGTGGAAACCTTGATACTTCCCATAGAAGAAGATACCAAGTTTGGTTCCTATGCCGTATCTGTTGAGCCAAAAGAACCTGGGGTCCTTGTCTATAAAAGGCGACTGCTCATCAAATCAGGAGAGTATCCAAAGGAAGATTATAAACTATATCGGGATTTTAGAAAGAAGGTCGCCGGATATGACAACGCAAAAATCGTTTTAAGTAAAAAGAAGTCATGAAATTAAGATTGTTTTTTCTGCTTTTGCTGGCTCAGCAAGCAGTGGTAAGTGCCAAAGAAGTAAAATTTGGAAAAGTGTCCGAAGAGGAGGTATCAGCAACACAACATGCCCTTTATCCAGAGGCCAATGCGGCCATATTGCACAAAAATGAATGGGTACGATACAATTATCAGTATGAAACAGGCTGGAGCCTTGTGAGAGAGGTGCATTACCGGATTAAAATCTACAAAAAGGAGGGGTTTGATTGGGCCACCCTTCAAGTTCCACTATATGCAGGAGGTACCAATAAGGAGGATATTTCCAGTATAAAAGGGTTTACCTATAATATGGTGAATGGAAAAGTTTTGGATACCAAATTGAAGAATGACGGTGTTTTTATTGAAGAAGTAAACGAATACAGGAACAAGGCCTCCATCACCATGCCAGAAGTTAAGGAAGGTAGTGTGTTGGACATTGAGTATAAAATTGTATCTCCCATGTACTGGAGTATCGATGAGTTCAAATTTCAATATGATATTCCCGTGGACGATGTAGAAATACGATTGGAGATTCCGGAGTATTTTTACTTTAAGCAATATAGCAGGGGATTTCATGCCATCAAGTTTGATCAATCCAATGAAAATAGAACGATTAACGTTTCCTACAGAAGCTCTGATCAAACAGGCAGCCTAGGGAGAACCACACGAACAAGTGGGACCCTAAACTTTTTGGAAAACATCTATACCATGAAAGCTTCCGGTATTCCTGCACTGCTCGAGGAAAAATATACCAGCAATATCAACAATTTTAGAACATCGATAAAATTTGAACTGGCTTCTACCCGTTTTCCCAACCAACCATTTAAAAACTACAGTTTAACCTGGGAGGATGTGGCAAAATCCATTTACGACTACGACAGTTTTGGAGATGAGCTGAACAGGAAAAACTATTTTGATGATGATGTGGACCAAGTTCTAAATGGGCTTTCATCCGATTCAGAAAAGGCGATGGCCCTATTCCAGTTTGTAAAGAACAAAATGAACTGGGATAATTTTGTAGGTGTGGGCTGCAGCAGCCAAGGCATTCGTAAAGCTTATAAAGAAGGCAAGGGCAATGTGGCCGAAATCAATCTGATGCTGATAGCCATGCTTCGGTATGCCGGATTACAGGCTGATCCTGTCTTGGTAAGTACAAGATCACATGGTATCCCTTTATTGCCTACCAGCGATGGATTTAATTATGTAGTGGCAGGGCTCCAGCTCGATAATGGCTTTGTACTTTTGGATGCGACCGAAAAAAATGCATTTCCCGATGTACTGCCCATGCGTGCGTTGAACTGGTTTGGCAGACTGATTAAAGAAGACGGTACTTCTGTTCAAGTAGACCTTACCCCAAAAACAAAATCACTCGATGCTGTTATGATGAGCGTTGACCTAAACGATGATGGTTCCATTCATGGTAGGTACCGTCAGCAGTATACCGCAAACAATGCCTTTATTTTTAGGAACAATTTTGGGGAAGGCTCCGAGGATTCATATTTGGATGAGTTGGAAAAGCGGTATGGCGACCTGGAAATTTCGGATTTTGAACTCCAAAATCAGGACGACTTGTCCAAACCCGTTGTTCAAACGTTCAGCTATAGTAAAGAATCAGCTTATGAGGAAATAGCAGGGAAACTATACCTATCACCTCTTTTTTATCTCACTACCAGTGAAAACCCCTTCAAAACAGAAAAGAGGGAGTTCCCTATCGATTACGGATATCCTTGGACGGATAAATACTTGATTACCATCAATATTCCCGAAGGATATGCTGTAGAGTCAATCCCGGAACCCATTGCGGTTGCCCTTCCCGAAAACATGGGACAGTTTAAGTACATCATATCTGCCGAAAACAACATCATTAACGCCCGTGTAGAAACGGAACTTAACACCCATGTGATTCCAGCCAGTTATTATCCAGATTTAAAGGAGTTTTACGGTCATATCGTGAAAAAGGAAGCTGAAAAAGTAATCCTTACCAAACTGTAGCACACCTATGAAAAAAATAGGGATTCTCTTGCTGCTTCTGCAGCATATGGTTTTGCAGGGACAGCAATTGGAATTTGGAGAACTGACCATTTTCGAATCTGCATTCAAGACCTATGAAAAGGATACGACGGCCCATGCAGTGTATCTTTTTGAAAAAGGAGACAATTTCTTTGAAGTTAGGCGAGGGTATGTCTGGTTGATAAAAAAGTATCATGCCAAAATCAAGATATTGGACAAAAAGGGGTTTTCGGAGGCAGATATCCGTATTCCGTACTACCATTCCGATACGGGTACTGAAGAGGTAAACGATATTAGAGCCATAACCCATACAGATGGCTTAAAGCACATTGTGATGGACAATAATATATTTGATGCCGAAGTCAACGAACATTGGTCGGAGAAAAGATTTACCTTTTCCAATGTGCAGGAAGAATCTATTTTGGAATTTACTTATGAAGTTCAGTCCCCATTTTTTTACAACTTAAACGGATGGGATTTCCAAGATGACATTCCCAAGGTTTACACGGAGTATAATGCTAAGATCCCTGGGAACTACAGTTATAACCGATCTTTATTTGGAAACCTGCCCTTAACGGTAAATGAAGCAACAATAAAAGAGAATTGCTTTAGTATTCCCAACGTCAATAAACAAGCGGACTGCGAGGTGCTCAAGTACGTTATGGAAGATGTGCCTGCTTTTAAAAGTGACGAGGAATATATGCTTGCCGCTTCTAATTATCAATCTCGTTTGGAGTTTGAGCTATCCGAATACCTGAGTTTTCGAGGGGTTAAAGAGCGGTATACCAAATCTTGGAAAGATGTTGATAAGGAATTTAGATCAGATCGTGATATCGGGGGGCAACTTAGAAAAAAGAATTATTTTGAACGAAACGTACCAATTGACATTATCACTGGTACGGAGGAAGAGCTGGAAAAGGCAATCAATCTCTACAACTTTGTGAAATCCCATTATTCTTGGAACGGAAAGTTTGGAATCTTTCGGGACAATAATGTGAAAAAAGCATTTGACGAGGGTGTTGGCAACGTAGCGGAAATCAACATTACTTTGATCAATCTGCTCAATGCTGCAGGAATAGATGCCGATTTGATGTTGCTCTCCACAAGGGCTCACGGGCTTCCAAAAAGAAGCCATCCAGTAATGTCGGATTTTAATTATGTAATTGCCAAACTCGATATTGACGGAACCACATATCTTTTGGATGCCACGGAAAAACAGCTTCCCTTCGGAATGCTTCCCTACCGTTGCCTGAACTATTATGGAAGGGTTATGGACCTCGATGGGGAAAGTTATTGGTACGACATCGAATCGCCCAAAGGGAATAGCAAGGAAGTGATGCTTCAGCTTGACCTAAATTTAGATGAGGGCACTGCGCGAGGAACTTTTGATGAGATGTCCCGAGGATATGAAGCCTACTTCAAAAGAAACCATTTATCAAGTATTACCAATCAGCAATATTTGGATGAGGTGGAAAAGAATACCAATGGTGACTTTTACATAGATCAATATGAGCTGGATGCCGAGAAATCCAATGACAATTTGTTAATGGAACATTTTAGCTTCGAGTTGGAAAACTTGGATACCTCTACTAGCATTTATTTTAACCCGTTTTTGATTCGCTTTTTCCAAAGTAACCCTTTCAAAAGCTCAGAGAGGAACTACCCTGTCGATTTTGGGTACCTTCGCAATTACAAGTACATGGCCAACATTACTATCCCAAAAGGTTATCGGGTGAAGAGCCTTCCAGAAAACAACAACTTGGCACTTCCGGGAGGGAGCGGAGTGCTTAGGTTCAACTGTTCTACATCCGAGAACAATGTCATCATTTTCTTTAACCTTCAATTGCGTTCAACACAATACAAAAGTGAGGGCTATTTATTTATAAAAGAGTTGTTTGAACAGGCTGTGACCAGCATCAACCAAAGTTATTTGGTGTTTGAAAAGGTCTAAAAGAGTATTGTTAGTACCTTAGTGCAGATTTTAAATTCCTCTGAGGTGAACATAGAAAATGCACAAAAAGCGGTTGATGAATGGATCAAAACCCACGGGGTCCGATACTTTAACGAACTGACCAATATGGCCCAGCTCACCGAAGAAGTGGGAGAGGTGGCACGAATAATCGCCAGACGCTACGGCGAACAAAGCGAAAAGGAATCCGACAAGGCCAAAGATTTAGGGGAAGAACTCGCCGATGTGGTCTTTGTGGTGCTTTGTTTGGCCAATCAAACGGGCATCGACCTGCAAAAGGCTTTTGATAAAAAGTTGGACCTAAAGACCAAACGTGACCACGACCGTCATCAAAATAACAAAAAGCTCAAATAAAGTTGGCCCGCTGACAGGACATTAGGCCTGTTTTTTCTAGTTTTGACCATTCATGCAAACCCAAACGAATTGAAACTCCAACTTTCAGCACCCGACCACAAAAAAATCCAAAAGTCCATTGCCATTACCGGCTCCAAGAGCGAAACCAACCGTTCCTTGTTGTTGCAGGCACTGTTTCCCAATATCAAAATTGAGAACCTTTCCAATTCGGATGATGGAGAAGTCATGCAGAAAGGATTGGGCAAATCCGAAGGTACAGTGGACATTCACCACGCAGGAACGGCCATGCGTTTTTTAACCGCCTATTTTGCTTCGCAAGAAGGTAAGCACGTTACCTTAACGGGTTCAGAACGTATGCAGGAACGACCTATCCAAGTTTTGGTCAAAGCGTTACGTTCCTTGGGTGCGGATATCGAATACCTAAAAGAGGAAGGCTACCCTCCTTTGAACATCAAAGGGAAAACATTGGAAAAAAGTACAGTTTCCCTTCCTGCAAATATCAGTAGTCAATACATTTCAGCCTTGTTGCTGATTGCCCCGAGCCTGAAAAACGGCCTAAAGTTGGAACTGGTAGGGAAGATTACATCGGTACCCTATATCAAAATGACCCTGGCCCTGTTGGAACAAATCGGGGTTGAAACGACTTTTGAAGGAAACAAAATCACCGTTGCACCCCAAAAAGCTGTTGCCGATACTACCTTGGTGGTGGAATCTGACTGGAGTTCCGCCAGTTATTTTTACAGCATAGCGGCCCTCTGCGAAGCAGGCTCGGAGATTCAACTGGCTTCCTACAAAAAGAATTCCCTGCAAGGTGATAGCATTTTGGCCGAAATCTATACAAGTTTCGGAGTCGAGACCTCTTTTTCCAATAACTCCATTATGCTGAGAAAAACCACAGCTCCCATTGTAGATCATTTGGAGTACGACCTGTCCAATGCCCCGGATATTGCACAGACCATCGCTGTGACCTGTTTGGGATTGGGAATAGGTTGTCATTTGGCTGGATTGCATACGCTACCCATAAAGGAAACGGACCGATTGGCCGCATTGCAGACCGAATTGGGTAAGTTTGGGGCCAAAGTGGAAATTGATGCCGAGAGCTTGACCCTTCACCCGCAAAACAACTTGAAACCAGAGGTTTCGGTCGATACCTATAACGATCATCGAATGGCGATGGCCTTTGGACCACTGGCTCTCAAGGCTGATTTTACCGTGAACGATGCCGAAGTGGTTTCCAAATCCTATCCCGATTTTTGGAGCGACCTAAAGACGCTTGGATTCCTGGTCCAAGAATTGTAATCCACATTTAATCATCAAATTACTTGACATCCGCTATGGGTAGGTTGTATATTTGCCCCTCTTTTAAAAAATCGAAAAAAAGTCCACATGAAATTATCAAACTTCAATTTTGAATTGCCTAAAGAGTTATTGGCAGAATATCCTGCGGAACACAGGGACGAATCCAGACTAATGGTGGTTCACCGTGATAGCGGAAAAATTGAACATAAAATGTTCAAAGACCTTGTCGATTATTTTGATGAAGACGATGTCTTGGTCTTGAACAACACTAAGGTATTTCCAGCCCGACTTTTCGGTAATAAGGAAAAAACAGGAGCCCGTATCGAGGTTTTCTTGTTGAGGGAGCTCAATCAGGAACAGCGTTTGTGGGATGTGTTGGTAGATCCAGCAAGGAAGATCCGTATTGGTAACAAACTGTATTTTGGGGAGGACGAAAGTTTGGTGGCCGAGGTTATCGATAATACCACATCAAGAGGTAGGACCCTACGTTTTCTTTACGATGGCTCTTACACCGATTTTAGAAGAAAATTGAGGGAATTGGGAGAAACCCCACTTCCAAAATACATCAAAAGGGAAGTCACACCAGAAGATGAGGAACGCTACCAGACCATTTATGCCAAGCATGAAGGTGCCGTAGCCGCCCCAACTGCAGGACTTCACTTTTCGAAGCATTTGCTCAAGCGATTGGAAATTAAAGGTATCAACTTTGCCGAGGTTACCCTTCACGTAGGATTGGGGACTTTTAACCCGGTTGAGGTGGAAGATCTGTCCAAGCACAAAATGGATAGCGAGGAATTGGTCATCGATGAAAAGGCCACCGAAATCGTAAATACGGCTAAAGCCAATAAAAGAAAAGTGTGCGCTGTGGGGACCACGGTGATGAGAAGTTTGGAAAGCGCCGTTTCATCCGAGCATACGTTGAATACCTTTGAGGGCTGGACCAACAAGTTCATTTTTCCTCCTTACGAATTCAGCATCGCGAATTGTATGGTGACCAACTTTCACTTGCCAAAATCCACCTTATTGATGATGATTTCGGCATTTATGGGGCACGACTTCATGAAAAAGGCCTACAAACAGGCCATTTTGGAAGGTTACCGTTTCTATTCCTACGGGGATGCCATGCTGATTCTGTAAAACGGAATATTCATAAAACAGAAATCCCGTTCGCTTATGGCCAGCGGGATTTTTTCTTGCTTATCTTTAACTAGTGGAAGTCAAAAAAAAGGACATACGGGCATTGACCAAGGAGCAGCTCCGCAATTTTTTTATGGAGCAGGGCGATAAAGCATTCAGGGGCAACCAAGTCTATGAATGGTTGTGGCAAAAGTCTGCGCACGATTTTGATGCCATGACCAACATCTCCAAGGAAACCCGTAAAATGTTGGAGGATAATTTCGTGATCAACCACATTCGGGTGGACCAAATGCAGCGCAGTTCGGATGGTACCATTAAAAATGCGGTGCGTTTGCACGATGGTCTGGTCGTGGAGTCCGTTCTGATACCCACTGAAACCCGCACCACGGCATGTGTTTCCAGTCAAGTAGGCTGCAGTTTGGATTGCCGATTTTGTGCTACCGCACGTTTAAAGCGGATGCGAAACCTGAATCCGGATGAAATCTACGATCAAGTGGTGGCGATAGATAACGAGAGTCGATTGTATTTTGACCGTCCGTTGAGCAACATCGTTTTTATGGGCATGGGCGAACCCTTGATGAACTACAACAACGTGCTCAAGGCCATTGATAAGATTACATCGCCCGAGGGACTCGGTATGTCTCCCAGGCGCATTGTGGTTTCGACCTCCGGCGTACCCAAAATCATAAAAAAAATGGCAGATGAAGAGGTGAAATTCGGTTTGGCCGTTTCCCTGCACTCTGCGATAGACGAGGTTCGCACCTCCATCATGCCCTTTAATGCCACATTCCCTTTGAAAGATTTACGGGAATCCTTGGAATATTGGTACAGCAAGACCAAGAACAGGATTACCTACGAATATGTGGTGTGGAAAGGAATCAACGATACCCAAGAAGCAGCCGATGCCTTGGTCAAGTTCTGCAAGTTTGCCCCTTCAAAAGTAAATTTAATAGAGTACAACCCCATTGATGATGGTGAGTTTCAACAAGCCTCCAATCAAGCGGTGGAAATGTACCAGAATACCTTGGAACGCAACGGGATCACGGTCACTATCCGCAGATCTCGTGGAAAGGATATCGATGCCGCCTGTGGTCAGCTAGCAAACAAGAGCTAGTTTTGAGACAAGGGACAGGAGACAGGAGACAGGAGACAGGAGACAGGAGACAGGAGACATTTTGTTTTTCCATTTTTCCCTTTCACCTTTTCCCCTTCACCCTTGGTCCTCATTTCCTGCAAATCATCGATAGTTTGAGGACTGTATCTTAAAACTCGGATTTCATTCCATCAACTCTTTCATTTTCCCTACTTTTAGGGTTTCAAAACCAAACACCACCCGTTACGTTGAAAATCGTTTCGCAGATAAGGGAGCCCATTGAAAATGAGATGCAGCTTTTCGAGGAAAAATTCCTCAAGTCCATGTCCTCCAAAGTCGCATTGTTCAATAGGATTACCTATTACATAGTCAATAGAAAGGGCAAGCAAATGCGCCCGATGTTTGTTTTTTTGACCGCCAAATTGTTGAACGGCGAAGTCAACGAACGCACCTACACCGGAGCTTCCATTATTGAGTTGATACATACTGCGAGCTTGGTTCATGACGATGTAGTGGACGACAGCAACAAGCGCAGGGGCTTTTTCTCCATCAATGCCCTGTGGAAAAACAAAATTGCCGTTTTGGTGGGGGATTTTCTGTTTTCCAAAGGCCTTTTGGTCTCTTTGGAAGGCAAGAACTATGATTTATTGCACATTATTTCCAATGCCGTTCGCGATATGAGCGAAGGGGAACTCCTCCAAATCGAAAAGGCAAGACTTTTGGATATTACGGAAGAGGTGTATTATGATATCATCCGGCAAAAGACCGCCACTTTGATTGCAGCCTGTTGCAGCATGGGAGCCTGTTCCGTGCGTCCCGATTCGGAAGAAGTGGAAACCTTTCGGAAATTTGGGGAACTCTGCGGCATGGCGTTTCAAATAAAGGATGACCTTTTTGACTACGGCGCCGAAAAAATCGGCAAGCCTACTGGAATCGATATCAAGGAACAAAAAATGACCCTTCCTTTGATCTATGCCTTAAACCAGAGTGATAAGGGAAAGAAAAAGTGGTTGATCAACTCCATCAAAAAACACAATAAGGACAAAAAGCGCGTCAAGGAAGTCATTGCCTATGTGAAGGATAAAGGTGGACTGGATTATGCGGTTGTGAAGATGCTGGAGTTCAAGGATGAAGCCTTGGCCATTTTGGACAATTATCCCGATTCCGAATACAAAAGTGCCCTCAAACTTATGGTCAACTACGTGGTAGACCGAAAAAAATAGTTTTTAATAAATTGAAAATCAATATTTTACTGAAAATTTTTAATTTTCAGGCAACTATTTGTGTTTGTATCCCGTCTCTATTAATAGAAGCACTTTTGTAAACCAAACTTTTTTGAAAATCATTACGCTACATAGCAACGAAAAGCAGTTGATTAAGAAATCGATCAAGGGAGACCCACAGGCCCAAAAGGAGCTCTACGATAGATTTTCGCCTAAAATGCTGAGCGTTTGCAGGCAGTACATTAAGGACCTGCATTTTGCTGAGGACGTGATGATCAATGGCTTCGTTAAGGTATTCAACCATTTAAGTTCTTATCAATTTAAAGGCAGTTTTGAAGGTTGGATTCGAACCATTATGGTGCGGGAAAGCATTTCTTATTTGCGGAAAAGACAGTTTGTGGTTTACGATGATGAAATCATGGAAGAAACAAAAGACATTGATTTTGGGCACAATAGCGGTCTTTTGGATGTGGAGTATGTGCAGCATTTGATCGATGGACTGCCCGAAGGTTATAAAGCGGTGTTTTTGTTGTATGCCATGGAAGGGTACGGGCACAAGGAAATCGCCGATATGCTCGAAATCACGGAGGGCACATCAAAATCACAACTGTTCAAGGCCCGAAAGATGCTTCAGGAAAATTTGAATTTAAAAGGAATGTCGCCCAAATCACAATCGGCGAACAAACAATAAGGGATATGGATAAATTGGAAAAACATATCAAGGAAAAACTGGAGGAGCGAACCATTGCACCGTCCGAAGGTGCTTGGGATAAGATTGCTTCACAGGTCAAAGGACCTTCGCCCAAAAGGAGAACCCCTTGGTTGCTATATGCCGTCGCCGCCAGTGTAGTGGGTGTGGTATTGGTGTCGGTTTTCTTTTTCACGAACGAGTCACCCAGAGTAGAGGAAAACCAAGTAGTGGAAACGGCAATAAAACCCGAAACCACGATTGAGCCCGAACAAAATACCAATGTCGAACCTCTTGAGGATTCAATGGAAGTTGTTGGGATTGAGGTTGACTCCAAGATTGCCGAGATAGAGGAGCCTTTGAATCTCGAGCAGCCTTTTTCCAACGATAGGATAGCGGAGGAAGAAACCAAAACCCCATTAAAGGATGAAATTTTAATCAACTCGGATGCGTTGATTGCCCAAAAAGTGGAAGAAGTGGTGGCACAGGTAAAACTGATGGAGCATGCGCACCAGGATGTAACCGATGCCGAGGTAGACTCCCTTTTGAGGGCGGCCCAACGCCAAATCTTAACGGATAAGTTGTTCACGGAAAGAGGCTCTGTCGATGCCATGTCGCTGCTGGCCGAAGTGGAAGACGAGTTGGACGAGACGTTCCGTGACCAAATCTTTGATGCACTCAAATCAGGTTACCTAAAATTACGTACTGCGGTGGCAGACCGAAATCAGTAGAATTATTCATCAATCAAGTCAAACCTCTTACAACTTCCTGCCCGAACGGCAGGAAGGAGGGAGGTTTATAATCCAAAAACAATCATGAAAACAATTGCATTTTATTCAACCATCTTAGTCTTGTTCCTTGGTTCCGTAGCGGCTTTTGGACAAGAAGATTATCAACAGAAAATTGATGCGCTAAAGTTGGAAAAACAGCGCATCATTGAACAAGAGAAGGAAGCCCTGAAATTGGAGGTAAGGGATATCAACCAGCGTTTGGACAATGGTGATATCACTGAAAACGAAGCTAGGGTTTTGAAGGAAGAAGTGGCCAAACAACGAGCCCTGAACATTGAAAATCGCGTGGCCATTATCGATAACAGAATTGCCTTGCTGGAACGAAACAAAGGGGAGGTGCTGACCTTAGCCGAAACGGATACCATTTATGATGATTGGGGACGTTTGGGTATCCTTATCGATGGCAAACCGATTATCAGCTTTAGACGAAATCCAAGAAAGCGGGAGATTAAATACGATAGGCGAACTTATTCCGATTTTGTCATGGCCGTTGGTTTAAACAATGCTTTGATTGAAGGGCAGTCCTTGAACGATACCCCCTATAAGGTTGGAGGAAGCCGTTTTTTTGAAATGGGCTGGCAATGGCGAACCAGGGTCTTTAAAAATTCCAATTGGCTTCGGTTCAATTACGGCTTTTCTTTCCAGTTCAATGGCCTAAAACCTGACGGGAACCGAATCTTTGTTCAAGAGGGAAACCAAACCGTTTTGGAGGAATTCGAGTTTGATTTGGATAAATCCAAGTTCCGAATGGACAATCTAGTTTTCCCCGTTCATTTTGAAGTTGGTCCCTCGCGACTACGAAAAACGGAGCGCAGCATGCGATACTCCATCAGAGATCAATTTAGACTTGGTTTTGGGGGCTACGGCGGATTCAACCTTGGTACTCGTCAAAAATTAAAGTACAATCGCGATGGCGAAAATGTAAAGGACAAGCTCAAAAGGGATTACAACAGTAGCGACCTTATCTATGGTGTGAGCGGATACATGGGCTTCGATGGGGTGTTGCTTTACATCAAATACGATTTGAACCCAATTTTCAAGGATGCGGAAATCAAACAAAATAATATATCACTGGGCCTTCGGTTTGATATATAACCACTCCAATGGGTTAGCTAACGTTCGGGTTTCCCGGCCGTTTTTTATTTCAGTAGGGCCTGTTCCATTTCTGGGGTAAAATCTTCCTTGTAGTAGACTTTTTTGCAATGGGAACATTCCGCATAGCGGATATTGTTGATAGTAAATAGCGGAATCCAGAACAAATGGGCATAGTTGGGCTGTGCCACTACTGTCAATGTCCCAGTTTGGTTGCAATAGGGACATGTTGCGCGGGTAAGTACCTTGGTCTCTTTTTTGCCGGGTCGTGTTCCAAAAAATAGAATCATGGCTATTGGATGTTGATATGTTCAAAATTAGCGTTTCCCAAATGATTAAAGAAAAATGAATTTCGTTTTTAATTATTTTCTACATTCGCCCACATTTTTGAAGCATTGAACGCCTATCACGGTTTGGAGGATTGGTTGTCCTGGATGGATGATATCTCCAGTAAGGATTATGTGATTATCGACCACTTTCTGAGGGACGAGCTGTATACGGAGATCAAAACTTTTTTTCTCGGTAAGCTGCCCAGTTTTAAGGAAGCGGGAATAGGTGCCCATGCCGATCATCAAATCGACACGAAAATACGGGGGGATTTCACCTATTGGTTGGACAGGAACCGTGACGCCCAATTAACAGGCTATTGGAGCCTGCTGGATGAGACGATGCATATTTTCAACCGATATTGCTACCTCAGTCTGTCGGGATATGAATTCCATTTGGCCCATTACCCATCGGGTGGTCATTACGATAAGCATTTGGACCAGTTCGAAAACCGTAACAACCGGATGATTTCCATGATCATCTATTTGAACGATGACTGGAAACAAGGGGATGGTGGCGAGCTCGAAATCTTCGAAAAAGATGGTTCCAGTTTTTTGGTAGAACCCTTGGCGGGCCGCTGTGTCATGTTTAAAAGTGCCGAAGTGCCCCATGCAGTGCTCAAGGCCCACAAAAGTAGATTTAGCCTTACGGGATGGTTGTTGCACCAACCCTCTTCGGTGGGCAAATTGTTCGTATGATCAATCCTTTTTGTACGGAATCTGTTTAATGAGTTCCTCGTTTTGCCCACTGGTGGCGCTATAGGACATCACCATGGTACCCTTGGTACCGTCCTTTGCCTCAATGGCAAATACAGTAGACTGATCGCCCGGATTGGTCATTCCCTCAAACCGATAGGAATCGATAATCTGGAGGTCATCAGGCTGATACTCCCTTTTGGAATAGAGTGCCTTAATGCACGTTTCGTCGGCCTCAAAATCCTCTTTATATCCGTCCTCTTGTGTCAATGTATTTATTGCTTCTGAAAGTGTTGTAAAACTATGTCTGTCCATATATGTTGATTATGTTTTTAATCGGTTCGAAAAACTCAGGACCTGTTCCTTGACTTTGGTCCAATCCGTGTATTCATGGTCTTTGTCTGTATCCACGGACCCTCCTTCTTTTTTGGCAATGGAACGCATGATCAGCTTTTTGAAATAATTATATTTTGTGTATTTCAAAGCGCCGGCGATATGCCAAACGGTCGCAGTGTTCCATTGCGTTTCTTTCAAAAAGTCCTCGGCTACCTGCGCTATCTCTTCGTGTTCCTCTTTAATGGAAGATGCCATGGCCATACTCACTGAAAAAAAAGCCGTGGGCATGCTATTCAAGGTATCTAAATGCTCTAGCACATAATCCTTGATCAAGGTGTTGTACTTCTGCACATGTACGGAGCTCCCGATAAGGGCAGCATCAAAATCGTTCGGGGCGGGAGGTTCCTCCACAGCGTTGGCAATAGCTACTTGATGGCCTTCCTCCTGAAGGACTTGTTCCATAAACCGGGCAATTTTTCGTGTTTGCCCTTCCACGGTGCCATAAATGATCAAGATTTTCATGAGAACTTAGGTATTGGTTAAACTCCCCTAAGTTCATGAATATCTCCTTTAAGTTACATGATTTTGGTCAGTTGACCATCCAAAACCATCATAATTTCCCACCTACAATGGGCAGGGTGAGTGTAGTTCCCTCCAAATCTACGGTCAATTCGGTGCCGGGCTCCGGCCAGAGGGTGAATTCTTTGTCGCTGGAGAATATCATCAAGCCAATTTGTTGCCCCTTTGGGATTATTTGGTCATCGGGCATCAACTCAAATTCCATTTCATAAAATTTCCCTGGAACCAAAGGTTCACTCTCGGTCAATGATCGATGGTTTTGAGGGTCGGCCCATCCACGCGTGATGATGTTATCGGTAATTTTGGTGTTCAGGGCTTCCGACCATGGCAATGAAACCAACCATACGGATAAATTGGCAGCAGGTTTGCTGCTGGCCATCTTGATCTTGATTTTGGGTATGCCGGAGATGTGCACATCCTCGGTTAATATTGGAGTGACATATAGTAATCGGTGCTCGGTGGTCTCCGCTTTTGCCAAACTGGAGCCTGAAAAGGAATAATTGTCCACCAAGGTCTCGGTTCCAGCATCATCTGGCCTATCCGTAGACAATCCACCTTTTCCTGGGGCACCTGGACTTAGGTGAAATGTGACGTCCTTGGCTTCCGGATTGGGATAGTCTGCATAGGGAGTTGGGTTGTCCTTTGCATCATTTTCCCTCACGATCCATGCTTTGGGGTCGTTTTCTACCCCGTTTTCTGCCCCGTACAGGTAACGGGTAAACCAGCGGTTCATCATCGAAATAGGAGGTGGGCCGCCATGTCCGTTCTGATGATAATAAATTTGGACAGGCAATCCCATTTCTTTGGCCTTTTTATAAATCCGATAGCTGTGTTCGGGCATTACGTTCCAGTCGTTAAAACCGTGCGACATGAAAAGGGCTGCTTTCATCGGTTTCATATCGTTGAGATAATCTCGTCCAGCCCAAAAGTCATTGTAATCACCGGTAATACGATCGAGTCCGTTCTTCATTTCCGTATCACGGATTACTTTATTGTTCCGGGCTCTTTTGGATTCGTCACCGCTGTGGATAAAATCATAAAGCACATCAATATCTTCACCCAAATACCCTCCTGGAGACCGAACCAATCCATTGGAACGGTAATAGTGGTAATAGGAAGTGTTCGGGGCAATGGGGATGATGGCTTCCAGTCCATCGACTCCCGTTGTCGCGGCCGCCAATGGTAGGGTTCCGTTGTACGAAGTACCCGTCATGCCCACCTTTCCAGTGGACCAATAAGCCTTCACTTCGGTGTCCCCATCCCTTTCGGTATAGCCTTTGGCCCTTCCGTTGAGCCAATCGATAACGGCTTTTGGGGCAAGGGATTCATTGTCGCCGCCCACAGTTGGAGCACCTTCCGATAGCCCTGTGCCCGGGGAAGAGGAATGGACAACGATATAGCCTCTGGGCACCCATGTCATCACTTGGGAGTTTGAAATAATGGGGCGTTCCCCAACACGTGTTACGTTGGGATGTGTTCTCGGTTTTGGAGCTTCTCCCAGTTCGTGTTTTACGTCCCAAAAAATACCTTTATCCATTCCTGCGGTACCTGCATAATAGGGACTGGATTCATAAATTACGGGAAGTTGTAGTCCTTCTGTTTCGGTTTGTTCCGGTCGTGTGACATCTACGTGCATACGGTCTAGTTTTCCGTCACCATCCGAATCAAACTCCGTTTCTACCCAAAGGTCGTGGCGAATCCATTTGCTGGGGTCGGAAAAGGCTTCGACCACTTGTGCTTCGCCATTTTCGATAATGGGACCCGCTTTTTTGGCCATTTGGCCGTAGGCAGATACAATAAAAGTCAATAGTGCGGTGGTGATGGCCCAACGAGTACTTGCCATTTTTTTGATCTTCATATTTCTTGTAATCTAGTTTACTTGCTTCAACGGCAAGAGCCTCTAAGATACAAAATGTAAAAGATGGAATTCCTTCTTGCATTCACCAAAAACATTGTTTTTATTTACCTTTAACCGCTAGATTCATACAGTACCGTGATTTCAAAAACCACCATAGACCAAGTATACGAGACTGCCCGTTTGGAGGAGGTGATCGGTGATTTTGTACAATTGAAGAAATCAGGGTCCAATTTTAAGGGACTGAGTCCTTTTACGGATGAACGGACCCCTAGTTTCATGGTTTCCCCTGTGAAGCAGATATGGAAGGATTTCAGTAGCGGGAAAGGAGGCAATGTGGTGGCTTTTTTGATGGAGCACGAACATTTTACCTATCCCGAAGCCATAAAGTACTTGGCCAAAAAATATAATATTGAGGTTGAGGAAACCGAACAGACCAATGAGCAAAAGGAGCAGGCCAACGAGCGGGAAAGCATGTATCTGGTTTCGGAATATGCCCAAAAGTACTTTGCCCAGACCCTTTGGGAAAGCGAACCGGGAAAGGCCATAGGGCTGTCGTACTTCAAGGAACGTGGATTCACGGACGAGACCATCAAAAAGTTTGGCCTTGGCTATAGTTTGGATGAGTGGGAGGCCTTTACCAAAACCGCCTTGGATAAGGGGTATCAGTTGGAGTTTTTGGAAAAAACAGGGCTGACCATTGTCAAGGAACAGGCAGGGGGCGAGAACAGGACCTTTGACCGTTTCAAAGGGCGGGTCATGTTCCCCATCCATTCCATGAGTGGCCGAGTGCTCGGTTTTGGTGGCCGTATTTTGATGAACGATAAGAAAGCCGCCAAATACTTGAACTCGCCCGAAAGCGAGATTTACCATAAAAGTAAGGTGCTCTACGGCATTTATTTTGCCAAACAGGCCATTGCCAAAGAGGACAACTGTTTTTTGGTGGAAGGGTATACGGATGTCATCCAAATGTACCAAAGCGGTATTGAGAATGTGGTATCTTCCAGTGGAACCGCATTGACCCCCGAACAAATTCGGCTCATCAATAGGTTGACCAAGAACATTACCGTTCTTTTTGATGGTGATGCTGCAGGACTTAGGGCTTCCCTTCGCGGTATCGACCTGATCTTGGAACAGGGGATGAACGTAAAGGTGTGCACTTTTCCGGAGGGCGAGGACCCCGATAGTTTTTCCAAGAACAATACCTACGAGGATTTGGTGGCGTATCTGGAGGGGAATGCCATGGACTTTATCCAGTTCAAAACTTCCTTGTTGGCCAAGGAAGCCGCCAACGACCCTATCAAAAGGGCCGATACGGTGCGGGATATTGTAAACAGTATCAGTAAAATCCCCGATCGTATCCGACAGGAAATTTATGTGCAGGAATGTGCCAAGATGATGCAGATTTCTGAAGAAGTCCTGTACAATACCTTGGCGCAATTGGACAAAAAGCACCAGACCGATACGGCTAAAAAGGCCAAGCAAGAACAGAAGGCCTTTGAAGTGGTCAAGAACGATGCCGTCGTGGAAAAGGTGGATGTCCAGTACGAGTTGGAGCGGAAAATTATAGAGGTCCTATTGTTGTATGGTAACCAAAAGCAGGAATTTGAGGACTTGGTGCTGAAAGAGAACGAAAATGGTGAATTGGTGCTGGAGCCCGAAATTGTGGAGTCCAAAGTATATGAAAAAGTGTATTTGGATCTTCAGGATGATGAGATTGAACTGACGAATGAACAGTTCAAGACTATTTATTACAAATTGATAGAGCGGCTGAACGAGGATACCGAATTTTCGGTAAGTACCTTTTTATCGGAACTTGATCAAGAAATCGTTGCCGAGGTGTCTTCCATATTGATGGAGGAGGAACAATATGTGCTCCATGATTGGGAGCGACGGGACATTTATCCCAAGGAGAAAAAAATAGGAGTGGCACAATTGGTGGGGGAGACCATTCTAACCCTTCGATGCAACCTTATTAAAAACCGTATTGAAAAGCTGAAGGAAAAAACACAGGATCACGTGGGCGACAATACCGAAATTTTGGAGGAGATTATGAACTACCTTCAACTTAACAAACTCTTGAACGCCAAATTGAACCGCGTACTTTCCTAAACGTAAAAACCCTTTCCAATACAATTGAAAAGGGTCAATACAATAGTTGGTTTGGTTGGGTATTTCTAATAGAGTTCCAGGGCTTTGGCCTGTTGCAGCAAGTCCACCAAATTATCCACGTTCAACTTCTTCATCAATCGGGCTTTGTAGGTGCTTACTGTTTTTTCGTTCAGATTTAATCCCTCTGCTACTTCTTTGTTTCGCTTACCGCTGGCCAAGAGTTTCAATACTTCAACTTCTCGGGAAGAGAGTTTTCTAAAGAATCTTCTTGGTTTTTGGGTACTTTCGTCGAAGGCAAGTCTTTGGGCCAGTTCATTGGTGATGAACATATTGCCTTCGCTTACTTTTCTTACGGCTGAAATAATATACTCCAAATCGGCAGTTTTGGAAAGGTATCCGTAGGCACCGGCTCGTATGGTGCTCAAGGCGTACACATCTTCGGACTGTCCGCTGTACATTAAAGTTTTAATGTCAGGGAAATCCTGTTTCATTTTTCTTAGGGTGGCAATTCCGTTGATTTCGGGAATGTCCATCTCCAAAATAACTACATCGGGGGTTATGGATTTCAATGTATTAAAAAGCTCTTCGGTAGTTGATACGTCTGCAATGATTTCAATGTCAGAGCTGGATTCAAGTACCTTTTTGATACCAAGCCTTACAACCGGATGGTTATCAGCTATCAATACTTTTATCATTTTCTTAAGATTTGTTTAATGAATGGTTAGTGGCTAAAAACTTACAATAATTAGCAAGCAAGATAACAATTTAATCATGTAAAAGTGTAATTTTTTTCTTAAAACCATAGTTTTTATATGGTTTTTTTCGTCTTAATCTAAGGTTTTTAGGGTGAACCGCTACTTTAAATTACTTGGAATTTCACAAATGGGAATCGGAACCATCTTGTGTTTGTTGGCGGTGTTGTATCTTTTATAAATAGTGAAAACTTCCTTTTCTCGACCCGTAAAATCGGCCACGGTTTTACCCTTATCGTCCATGTCCATCGCCCATTCCAGTTCGGGGTACGAAGCCCCTATTTGGTCTTCGTCCGTTCTGCTATCTCCCCAGAGTCCATCGGTGGGGGCTGCCTCCATGATATCTTGGTTGACACCCAGCACTCTTCCTAGTTCGTACACTTCTGTTTTGACCAGGTCGGCAATAGGGGAGAGATCTACACCGCCGTCACCATATTTAGTATAGAAGCCTACGCCAAAATCTTCAACCTTATTCCCGGTTCCCGCTACCAAATACCCTTTAAGGGCAGCAAAATAATATAAGGTTGTCATCCGGAGCCTTGCCCGGGTATTGGCAAGCGACATCATCCGTTCCTCCTCATCATCCACTTTTGGGAAAGCATCTACCAAACTGTCAAAAACAGGTGTAAGGTCGACTGGCTGCCTGGAAACATTTGGGAAGTGTTCCATTAACCAATCAATATGGTTGTCGGCCCTGGTTACTTGACTTTTTCCTTGGTGGATGGGCATTTCCAAACACAAAAGGTCCAGTCCGGTCTTGACACATAATGTAGAGGTGACCGCAGAATCGATACCTCCCGACACCCCAATGACAAAACCCTTGCACTTGGCATTTTCGGCATAGTCCCTTAACCAATCAACAATATGTGCGATTACCTTTTCTGTTTGCATATCTTCCTATTTAGATTCAATAATTTACCTTTGTGCCCTGTAAATTTAAACCCTGTACCCTTAAAAATGAAGCGGTTGTTGAAATACTTTAGGAATAGGATTAGTCATGGGATGCCTTTGGCTCTTATCTTGGTGCTTTGGTCTTGTGGGGAAACCGATAAAACGGAAGCTGAAATCGATAAAGTTCCCGTTGATCTACGCATTTCAAGGTTCGACCAAGAATTTGCCGATGCCTCTGCTACGGAAATTCCCGAATTAAAGGAAAAATATCCTTATCTGTTCCCAGAACAGTTTCCCGATAGCGTATGGGTGGCCAAGTTGTCCGATACCATTCAAATTGAGCTTTCCGAAGAAGTAGATAAGGCTTTTGGAGATTTTGAAGAGGAGGCTGCCGATTTGGAGTCGCTGTTCAAGCACATCAAATATTACTTTCCAGATACGGAGATACCGCATATTGTAACCTTGACTTCAGATGTGAGGTACGAGAACCGGATTATATTGACAGACACACTTTTGCTTATCGGCCTAGATAACTATTTGGGCGAAGACCATCACTTTTACGAAGGAATGCAGCGCTACATTGCTGCTTCTTTGGATAAAAAGTTTTTGGCTTCGGATGTGGCCAATGCCTTTGCGAAAAAAGTGATTACTTACCCAAGGAACCGGACGCTTCTCTCCCGCATGGTCTATTATGGTAAGGAATTGTACCTGAAGGATAAATTGCTTCCATCGGCTACGGATGCCCAAAAAATCGGCTACTCGGAAGAGCAAATGGATTGGGCCACGGCCAATGAGGAGCAAATGTGGACCTACTTTGTGGAGCGGGAACTGTTGTACAGCACCGACACAGGTTTGGACCGTAAATTCCTGGACCCAGCACCCTTTACAAAATTTGGTCTGGAGCTGGACAATGAATCCCCACCACGTTTGGGAAGGTACATGGGGTGGCAAATTGTGCGGGCCTTTATGGAAAAAACGGATACGGGTCTTCAACAATTGCTGGAAATGCCCGCGGATGAAATTTTAAAACAGTCAAATTACAAACCAAAACGATAAATGGCAGTAACACATACTTCGGAAATCACTTTAAAAGTTGGATTGGACGAGAACCGAGTTCCCGAGGAATTGAAATGGTCGGCACAGGATGGTGGCATCAACGAAGAGGAGGCCAAAGCCATGCTATTGTCCGTTTGGGACAGCAACAACCAAGAATCCCTCAAAATAGATTTATGGACCAAGGATATGCCGGTGGACGAGATGAAGGTGTTCTTTCATCAAACCTTGGTGACGATGGCCGATACCTTCTACAAAGCGACCCAAGACGAAAAAATGACGGCTACGATGAAGGATTTCTGTGATTATTTCGCGGAAAAGCTGGAATTGAAAAAATAACGCATTAGACCAAGGGTTCATCAAGGCGATTAAATTTTGCTTTTTCCGCTCCCTGAAGGTTTAATGCCGCCTCAATTCTCTGTTTGGTGGGGCGTTGCAGAAAAAGATAAAACAGTAAGAACGCACCGATAATCAAATACAATAGATTTTGGGTGTTCCCAAAAATCACGATGCTGAAAAGTGATGCTCCTTCCAATAGTGCGTATTTGACAATGGAAGCTGTCTGGAATTTCGCCAGTTTGGACCTGAGTCCTTCATTTTGGGGTATGGAGGCCACTATTTTTTTAAAAATAAGGTCGCTTACATAAATGCTGGCGAGGGCCACTATGGGGACTATGGCCAAAAAGACATCATTGGAATCCGAAACCAAAAGTTTTGGATCATCGTTGTTGAAATAAAAAAGTGCCCCAAGTATAATGGGGGTCACGGCAATGCCCATGTGCAAAAAGGACATCAGTTTTATAAAACCGGCCGGCGTAAATTTATTGGTAGGATTTTGGGTCATGGTTAATGGTATTTATGAACCTAAAATAAGCAAAAAGCCCCTAAAAAGGGGCTTTTTTTATAGGATGGCCTAACGTCCAATTTGGTCTAGGCTCATCGGGACTTCCATAAGCAAGACCCTGCTCTCGGTAATCGATGTAAAGTTAAATGCATCGGTGTCCCAAATTCCAAAACCGTCCCGTTTGTCCAATTTTTGGCCATTAATTTCCACTTCTCCTTCCAGAATAAAGGCATACACCCCATTTCCTTCTTTTTTGATTTCATACGAATCGGTGACACCTGCCTCAAATTTCCCTAGATGGAACCAAGCATCTTGGTGTACCCAAACACCATCGTCCTCTGGATTTGGGGAAAGAACCTGGTAAAAGGTGTTCTCCTTTTCAATATCCCGAATGGAAATCTGGTCGTATCGTGGTTCCACATTACGTTTGTTAGGGAAGACCCATATCTGCAAGAACTTGACCTCTTGATCATCATTCTTGTTGTACTCGCTATGCTGTATTCCAGTTCCAGCACTCATTACTTGGACATCACCTTGTTTGATGGTCTTCGTGTTTCCCATGCTGTCTTTATGTTCCAAGTCACCCTCCAAGGGAATGGAAATAATCTCCATATTATCGTGTGGATGGGTTCCAAAGCCCTTTCCGGGAGCTACTCGGTCATCGTTGAGCACTCGCAGCACACCAAAGTTCATACGCTCAGGATTATGGTATCCCGCAAAGCTAAAAGTGTGGTGCGAATTCAACCAGCCATGGTCGGCATGGCCTCGTGTTGCTGCTTTATGTAAAACGGATTTCATATGCTTTAAGATTTTTGTTTGATACAAAGATCCTCACAAACAAAGGATAATACCTTATAAAAATACGGGAAGGACTTATGAAAATCCGATATCAGACACTTTGTTTGAACTTACTGGGTGCCATGCCCGTACAGGTTTTGAAGAAGGCGCTGAAGTTAGCTGGTTCGGAGAACCCCAATTCAAAGGCAATTTCTTTGTTGGAAAGCGTTGTGAAGTAAAGCATACGTTTGGCCGCAGTGGTCAACCGGCTTTGTATGTGCTCTTTTGCGGTTTTACCTGTCAACGATTTCACCACTCGGTTCAAGTGGTCTGGGGTAATGTTCAGGGCATCGGCATAGGCCGAAGCATGGTGCCATTCCTTATAGTTTTGGTTCACCAATCGCTTAAAATTTCGAACGAGGGAACCTCCCGATTCCATGGTCTGCACGTCCAACTGGTTGAGCGAACATAGATGATGGCACGAAATCAGTATGAGTTTGAGCAATGCCCCGATGGCGTCATAGTTATAAGCATGTCCAGAATCCATGAACTCCATCATGTCCATGGCGTAGCGGTCAATTTTTGCCATTTCTGCCTTGCTCAGTTCCAAAGGAGGGGTGCTGCCAAAATCATTAAAAAGATTGATATCCTCTATAAAATCGACCAAAATTTGGTTCATCGCCAAAAACTGGGAGGAAAACACGATGGAATAGCCTTGGGTGGGAAGCTCTTCCGTGAGTTGGTGCACTTGTCCTGGACCAATAAAATAAATCTGATTGCTGGAGAGTTCGTAGTTCTTGAAATCGATAGTGTGCCGACCCTTGCCATTTTTTACGATCAGAATGGTGTAGAAATCATGACGATGAGGTGTATCCGGTTTTCCATCACGCTTTTTGTAAATATCCTCCATTTTGGAAATCCCAAAATCTTGGGAGCCATCCGCTCTGTTCACCTGATGATAGGTCTTTACCGTATCCATGCCTTAAAGCTAGCAAGAAAACTGTTGATTTGACAGCTTCTCGGAAAATCCAATCAGGTATTGCTGAAAAAGTCTTGATTAATACCATCGATAAAATCCAAAAGCTCTTCCCTTCCCATTCGGTTGCTCGATGAAGTGGTAAAATGTGGAGGAGCTTCTTCCCAAGCACCTTCCAACAGTTTTTGCAGATATGCATTCACCTGTCGTTCAATCGCATTGGGCTTTAACTTGTCCCCTTTTGTAAAAATGATGGCAAAGGGAATCTGGTTGGTACCCAGCCATTCCATAAATTCCAGATCCACCGGTTGTGGTTCGTGGCGGATATCGACCAGAACAAAACCGCATACTAGTTGTTTGCGCTTTTGGAAATACTCGGTGATATATTTTTGAAAGGTCTTTTTGTCTTTTTTGGAGACACGGGCATAACCATATCCGGGCAAGTCCACCAAAAACCAATTGTTGTTGATCTTAAAGTGGTTGATGAGCTGTGTTTTGCCTGGTCTGCCCGAGGTTTTGGCCAACGCCTTGCGCTCTACCAGCATATTGATCAGGGAAGATTTTCCCACATTGGACCTTCCTATAAACGCATATTCGGGCAACGGTTCATTGGGGCATTTGGCAACATTGGAGTTGCTCATTACAAAATCTGCCGAGGTGATTTTCATGCCTAGAAGTTACGCTTTTTCAGCCAAGCTTCCAGAATTCGGTTAAAGTCATTGGGGTGCTCCATCATAGGGGCGTGGCCACATTTTTCTATCCAAAATAGGTCGGAGTCCGGTAAAAGCTCGTGGAATTCCTTGGCCACGTTTGGCGGGGTAACCGTATCGTTCTCTCCCCAAATAATACAGGTTGGCGTGTGCATATGTGGTAAATCCTTTGCCATGTTGTGGCGGATTGCACTCTTGGCAATGGCCAACGTTTTTACCAGTTTCATCCGGTCGTTTACCGTTGCAAAGACTTCGTCCACAATCTCCTTGGTAGCTACTTTTGGGTCGTAGAAAACATCCTCTGCCTTTTTCTTGATGAACTCATAGTCACCGCGCTTTGGGTAACCATCGCCCATGGCACTTTCATAGAGTCCGGAACTACCCGTAATTACCAACGCCTTGACCATTTTCGGGAACATTTTGGTATGCAAAAGCCCAATGTGTCCACCAAGCGAGTTACCTAATAGAATAACATCCTTTAGTCCTTTGTGCTCAATGAAACCCTCCAAAAAATTGGCAAAATTCTTTACCGTGGTCTTTAGAAGGGGCATGTCGTAAATAGGTAATTCGGGGATTAGAACCTTGTAGCCCTTTTGAGGGAAATATTCAGAGACGCCTTGGAAGTTGCTCAATCCTCCCATCAAACCGTGTAATATGATCATGGGAGTACCTTCTCCCTTTTCTATATAGCGGTATTTCCCGTCCTCAATTAAGTGCTCTTCCATCTATAGTCAGTTGGTACTAAGAGGGGCAAATATAGGAATTTCATATCACAAAGATTTTAGGTTTTTAACATAACCGATAGAAGTTTTTCAATTCCGGACAAAACACATTTCCCATCAATAAGAAAACTCAGCTTCCATTTGAGGGTAAGAAGATGTGCTTTTCGTCTAAAAGTGGAGAATTTATTAACAAAAGTGGTGTTTAGTGGAGAAATGTGGAAATAAAATCTATATATTTGAGTTGTATTAACTAACCAATTGATTTCTAGTGACCCATATCATCGGACAACATGATTGCAAAGCGGACTCCAAAGGAAGGGTGTTATTGCCCATTTCTTTGAAGAATCAGCTATTGCCCGTGATCAAGGATGGGTTCGTGATCAAGCGGTCGGTATTTCAGCAGTGTTTGGAGTTGTACCCAAAGGCCGAGTTTGATGTGTTGATGCAGAAGGTGATGAAGAAAAGCAAAATCAACCGAAAGTACGATGCTTTTGTGAGAAATTTTGTGGCAGGCATGAAGGAGGTCAGTATAGATGGCGATTCCGGACGACTACAAATTCCAAAGAACCTCGTTGATTTTGCCGCGATAGATAAGGAAGTGGTGCTGAATGCGGTTTTTGATAAAATCGAGATTTGGAACAAGGATATGTACGAAAAAGTCTTGGCGGAAGGAGAGAAGGATTATGCCGACCTGGCCGAGGAGATTTTTGACGACGATGAGTAGTGCATACCACAATCCGGTGCTGTTGCATGAGTCGGTTGACGGATTGAACATAAAAAAAGATGGAGTGTATGTGGATGTCACTTTTGGTGGCGGAGGGCACTCCAAAGAAATTTTGAAAAGATTGGGCGATGGCGGAAAATTGTTCGCCTTTGATCAAGATGAAGACGCTTTGCAGAATGCATTGGAAGATGACCGGTTTCAATTGATCAATCAGAACTTTCGCTACCTCAAACAGTTTTTAAAGTTCTATGGCATTCGGAAAGTTGATGGAATCTTGGCAGATTTTGGCGTTTCATCCCATCAGTTCGATGAGGCCGAACGTGGTTTTTCCATCCGTTTTAATGCGGATTTGGATATGCGGATGGACAAAAGCAGTGAACTATCGGCCTATCAGGTGGTGAACACCTATTCCCAAGAAGATTTAGCATCGGTTCTTTTTCAATATGGCGAGTTGCGAAATGCCAACGCCATGGCTAAGACCATAGTTGAGGCAAGGTCGGAAGAGCCCATAAAAACTACCGATGACCTTAAAAAGGTGTTGAGCAGGTTTTTGCCCAAAATGAAAGAGAATAAAATTTTGGCGCAGATCTATCAGGCCATCCGGATTGAGGTCAACCAAGAGATTGAGGTGCTCAAGGAATTTTTTGAGCAGGTGCCAGAGGTGTTGAAGGAAGGTGGAAGATTGAGCGTCATCAGCTATCACTCTTTGGAGGATAGATTGGCCAAACGATTCATCCGGGCGGGAAGATTCGATGGTGAGCCGGAAAAGGATTTTTATGGAAACATTGATGTGCCCTTAAAAAAAGTCGGAGGATTGATTACGCCATCAGCAGAAGAAATAGCCCAAAATAATAGGGCGCGAAGTGCAAAGCTTCGGATTGCGGAGCGCATATAGCTAGATTCCCGCCTATGTGGGAACGATAAAACGAATATGAAATGAGAAAAGGATTACTGGACATACTGAAAGGAAAGTTTTTGGTGAGCGGGGATGCTCCCAAGAACTGGATGTTCCTATTGTTCGCCTCTTTCTTGGCGGCACTGATGATTTCCAGTAGTCACAATGCCGATAAAAAAGTGCTGGAGATTGCCGAGTTGAACGAAGAGGTGAGAAAACTCAAAAGTGAGTTTTTCGAGGCCCGTTCCAGCGTGCAACAATTGAAACTCGAATCGACCTTGCGGGAAGTGGTGGCCGAAAAAGGATTGGCGCCATCACAAAACCCACCCAAAAAAATCAAAGTTAAATCAGCGGAATAGTGGCCATTACGGAAAAAAATATCATGAACAGACTGTACCTCGTAGCCGGGGGACTTCTTGTTTTGGCCATTGCCGTAGTGGTAAAGTTGGTGGATATTCAAATGGTGCAGGGCGAAAAGTACAAGGAGCTCGCCCTGAGCAAGACCGAAAAGATGTTCACCATTGAGCCCAATCGTGGAAACCTTTATTCGGAAGATGGTAGTTTGCTGGCCGCATCGGTTCCCAAATATGAGATTCGATTTGATGCCCAGACGGTCTCCCAAGAAAATTTCGAGAACTACGTGGGGGCGCTTTCCGATTCGTTGGGCAATATGTTCAATAGGCCTTCCTCTTATTATCGTCAGTTGTTCCGTAAAGCACGTGCCAATGGCAACCGCTACAAATTAGTGGCCCGAAACATTGGCTATTTGGATTATGTGCGCATCAAACAGTTTCCTTTATTCAACTTGGGTCCATACAAGGGTGGTTTTATTGAGACCCATCGTGTGGTACGTGAATATCCGTTGGGTAAAATGGCTGCTAGGAGTATTGGCTACGAGCGCGTAGATGAAAATGGGTACTATACCCGAGTTGGGTTGGATGGTGCCTTTGGGGAAACCTATTTGAGGGGCAAAGAAGGGAAGCGATTGAAGCAAAAAATAGCCAAGGGACAATGGAAGCCCGTAGGTCTGGATAATATCGTGGAGCCAAAGGATGGACTGGATGTGGTATCTACGATTGACATCAACATACAGGATATTGCCCACCACGAATTGCTAAAACAGCTAGAAAAGTATAAGGCCGACCACGGTTGTGTAGTGGTCATGGAAACGGAGACGGGTGAAATCAAGGCGATTTCCAACTTGGGACGTACTTCCGAAGGAAAATATTATGAAAAATTGAACTATGCCGTCGGGGAATCCCATGAGCCCGGTTCTACCTTTAAATTGATGTCCATGGTGGCCGCTTTGGAAGATAAGGTGGTCGATACGAGTACCGTAATTGATACGGAAAAGGGACGCTACCGTATTTATGATGGTGTAGTAAAGGATTCCAAATGGGGTGGATACGGAAAGATTTCTGTAGCAGAGGCCTTTGCTGTTTCCTCCAACACGGCTTTTGCCAAAATCATTCATGAAAATTACAAGGAGCAGCCCGAAAAATTCGTCAACCGCTTGATGAACATGGGCCTTCATAAAAAATTAGATCTTCCCATCATAGGCGAGGGCGACCCCGTCATTCGATATCCTGGAGATAAAGGATGGTCCGGGATCTCCTTAGGATGGATGTCGCACGGGTACGAGGTATCCCTTACTCCCATTCAGACCTTGGCCTTTTACAATGCCATTGCCAACAATGGCGCATATGTAAAGCCCCGATTGATACAGGAAGTACGGGAGGGAAACAAGGTGGTCAAGCGATTCGACCGAGAAGTGCTCAATCCCTCTATCTGCTCCAAGGAAACCGTAAAAAAGGCGCAACAACTTTTAAAGGATGTAGTGGAAAAGGATTATGGTACAGGCCATAAGCTATACTCCAAAAACTTTTCCATGGCCGGCAAAACCGGTACTACGCAAAAGAATTATGTGGAGAAGAACCCGGACAAGTTGGCCTATATCTCCTCCTTTGCCGGATATTTTCCTGCAGACAACCCCAAGTATTCCTGTATCGTAGTAATCCATGAGCCGGATAAGGAAGAGGGCTACTACGGAGCCGATGTATCGGGCCCCGTATTCAAGTCCATGGCACAAAAGATACATGCCATTTCGCCCATGGTCGATGAGGTAGATGGCAAACTGATAGAGGACAAAAAGCTGGATGAGGCCTACAAACAATACTTCGCCCAAGTGCAGAAAAAGCACAGTACAGTCCCCAATCTTCGAGGAATGAGCGGAATGGATGCCGTTTCACTGTTGGAAAATTTGGGAATAGAAGTGGAGGTGCATGGTAATGGAAAGGTTAAAAATCAATCAGTGAATCAAGGGACCAGCATCAAACAGGTCAAAAAAATAGTATTGGAGCTTTCATGAAGTTATTGAAGGACATATTATATGGAGTAAGTCTCTCTGCAGTGAGCGGGGATACCAATGTGATGGTGAACGATGTGCATTTTGATTCCCGAAAAGTGGAGATGGATGATGTGTTCGTGGCCATACGTGGTACTGTGGCTGATGGTCATGACTTTATCCAAAAGGCCGTAGACGCAGGGGCTAGGGCCATCGTTTGCGAAGAACTTCCCGAGCTCATGGTGAACGGCGTTACCTATTTGCAGGTAGCTAATTGCAATAGTGCCTTGGCCGTAATCGCTTCCAATTTTTACGGTACCCCATCCAAGAACCTGAAACTGGTCGGGGTAACGGGTACCAATGGAAAGACAACAGTGACCACACTCTTGTACAATTTGTTCAAGAAAGCTGGATTCAAGGTGGGATTGATCTCCACTATAAAAGTATTGGTGGATGACAAGGAGTACAAGGCTACCCACACCACTCCCGATGTGCTCACCATCAACAACTATCTGTCCAAAATGAACGAGGTTGGAGTGGAGTTCTGTTTTATGGAAGTGAGCTCTCATGGAATCCATCAAAAAAGGGCCGAAGGATTGCATTTTGAAGGGGCCATTTTTACCAATTTGTCCCACGATCATTTGGATTACCATAAAACCTTTGCCGAGTATAGGGACACCAAGAAAAAGTTGTTCGATGGACTGTCCAAAAAGGCATTTGCCTTGGTCAATATCGATGATAAAAATGGTTTGGTGATGCTACAGAACACCAAGGCCAAAAAATATACCTACGCATTAAAATCCTTTGCCGATTACAGGGCCCAAATTTTGGAAAAGCAATTCAATGGTCAGTTGTTAAAGGTTGATGACAATGAGTTGTGGACCAAGTTGATAGGGGATTTCAATGCGTACAATTTACTGGCCATTTATGCCACTGCGGATATTTTGGGACTCGAAAAAATGGAGATCCTGAGATTGATGAGCGAGTTGGAGAATGTGGATGGCAGGTTTCAATATTACATATCAAAAGATAAAATAACGGCTATTGTTGATTATGCCCATACGCCGGATGCACTAAAAAATGTGTTGATAACCATCAATGCATTGAGGACTGGAAATGAAAACGTCATCACCGTAGTGGGGTGTGGTGGTGACCGTGACAAGTCTAAGCGTCCGGTTATGGGTCATATCGCATCAGAAATGAGCAATCACGCCATATTTACTTCGGACAACCCTCGGACCGAATCGCCCACAACCATCATCGAAGAGATGGAGGCGGGAGTGGAGGCCCAGAACGCTCGAAAAGTATTGTCCATTGAAAATAGAAGACAAGCGATAAAGACTGCCTGCAAATTGGCGGTGCCCAACGATATTATCCTAGTGGCGGGAAAAGGCCACGAAACCTATCAAGAGACCAATGGCGTCCGTGTAGAGTTTGACGATTTCAAAGAAGTAAAAGAAGCGCTGGAAAGCCTAAAAAAGTAATGTAGTCCATGCTATACTATTTGTTCGAATATCTAGAGAAACAATACCAGCTTCCCGGAGCGGGACTTTTTCAGTTCCTCACCTTCAGGGCGGCCATGTCCGTGTTGTTGTCCCTGTTGATAGCGATGGTCTACGGAAAGCGAATCATTGTTTTCCTTCAGAAAAAACAAATAGGCGAAAGCATTCGCGACCTTGGCTTGGAAGGGCAGCAACAAAAAGCGGGAACCCCTACCATGGGTGGGTTGATCATCATCATCTCGACCCTATTGCCCGTAATTCTTTTTGCTGATATTAAAAATATTTATGTCATCCTTTTGATCGTAACCACCATTTGGATGGGCATCATCGGGTTTATCGACGACTATATCAAAATCTTTAAAAAGGACAAACAGGGGCTGAAAGGAAGGTTTAAAGTGATGGGCCAAGTAGGTTTGGGACTGATTGTTGGGCTGACCCTCTATTTCCACCCAGAGGTAACCATCAAAGAGAAGGACACCACCACCATAACCAAGAGCTTTCAAGTAGAGCAGGTCTTTGGTAAGGAGACCAAAACACTCCGGACCAATGTCCCGTTTTTCAAGAACAACGAACTCGATTATGCCGATTTCATTTCATGGATGGGTGAAGGAGCGGAAGACTATGCGTGGCTCATTTTTATTCCCGTTGTGATTTTGATCGTGACAGCCGTATCCAACGGTGCAAATTTGACCGATGGCATCGACGGACTGGCAGCAGGTTCATCGGCAATTATAGTATTGACCCTTGGGATTTTTGCGTGGATATCGGGAAACATACTGTTCTCAGGCTATCTCGATATTTTCTATATACCTCGGGTAGGGGAATTAGTGGTGTTCATTGCCGCTTTTGCTGGAGCTCTGGTGGGCTTTTTGTGGTACAACACCTTTCCCGCACAAGTATTTATGGGAGATACGGGTAGTTTGACCATCGGGGGCGTCATTGCCGTAATCGCCATCATTGTTAGAAAGGAACTGTTGATTCCCATTTTATGCGGAATCTTCTTTGCTGAGTCCTTATCCGTAATGCTACAGGTGGGGTATTTCAAACATACCAAGAAGAAGTACGGAGAAGGTAAGCGCATATTCTTGATGGCGCCATTGCACCATCATTATCAGAAAAAATCCTATCACGAGAGTAAAATAGTGACCCGTTTTTGGATTATCGGAATCATGCTGGCCATCATCAGTATCGTTACCCTTAAAATTCGATAACCATGGGTCGTTTGGTGATACTCGGAGGAGGAGAAAGTGGCGTTGGAACTGCCATTTTGGGAAAGCAAAAAGGATTTGAGGTCTTTGTTTCGGACAAAGGCGAAATCCAAGAAAAATATAAAGAAGTTCTTGAACATTTTGAGATTGAATGGGAATCTGGTGAGCATACCGAAGCCAAAATTTTAAATGCTGACCTGGTGATGAAAAGTCCAGGTATTCCTGATTCGGTGCCATTGGTAAAAGCCCTGGTCGAAAAAGGGGTGCCCGTGATTTCGGAAATTGAATTTGCATCGAAATATACGGATGCCTCTTTGATTGGAATCACAGGAAGTAACGGAAAAACCACCACGACCATGCTTACCTATCACCTTCTAAAAAATGGGGGGCTAAATGTGGGTATGGCAGGGAACATCGGCGACAGTTACGCCAAAATGGTGGCTGAAAAGGACTTTGACCACTATGTGTTGGAGATAAGCAGTTTTCAGTTGGACGGTATTGTAGATTTTAAACCGCATATCGCCATGATCACCAATATCACGCCCGACCATTTGGACCGATATGAGTACAAATTTGAGAACTATATCGTATCCAAATGTAGGATAGCCATGAATCAAGATGCCAACGATTACTTGATTTATGACGCTGATGATGAAGTGATTCGGGAAGCATTGAAAAAACATCCTATTCAATCCAAATTGGTTCCCTTTTCGGTAAAGCAAAAACTGGAAGAGGGAGCTTGGTTGGAGGACAAAACGATAAAAATAAAATTAGAACATAAAACCTTGGAAATGAGTGAAGACATTTTGGCCTTGGAAGGTCAGCACAACGTAAAAAACACAATGGCGGCAAGTATGGCGGCCATGCTGGTGAAGGTCAGAAAAGAGGCCATTCGCGACAGTATTCAATCGTTTCAGGGCGTACCCCATAGATTGGAAAAAGTGTTGAAGATCAATCATGTGGAATATATCAACGATTCAAAGGCGACCAACGTAAACGCTACGTATTATGCTTTGGATGGCATCAAAAAACCCATTGTTTGGATCGTGGGCGGAGTTGATAAAGGAAATGACTATGCGGAATTGATGCCTTTGGTGCGAGAAAAAGTTAAGGCCATTGTTTGCTTGGGTGCCGACAATTCCAAATTGATTGATGCTTTTGGGAATGTGATAGACCTCATGGTTGAGACCTATTCCATGCAAGAAGCCGTGAAAGTGGCCTATAAGATAGCGGAACGAGGGGATGCCGTATTGCTCTCGCCGGCATGTGCCAGTTTTGACCTGTTCAAAAACTATGAGGATAGGGGAGACCAATTTAAAAACGCCGTAAAAAATTTGTAGAACGTGTTCGCAATTTTCAAAAATCTGAAAGGTGATAAAGCCATTTGGGGCGTAGTGGCCCTCTTGGCACTTTTCTCATTTTTGCCCGTGTACAGCGCCAGTACCAATTTGGTCTATGTAAACGGGGATGGGACCACTTTTGGCCATTTGGTCAAGCATGCGGTGCTCCTGTTTTTGGGCTTCGGAATCATCTACGCCGTGCACAGGATACCTACGCATTATTTCAAAGGGCTGTCCATCATTGCCATGCCCATTGTCATCCTGTTGTTGATCTACACCTTAACTGTGGAAACCCGAATAGGTGGGGTAACGGCCAATCGATGGATCAAGATTCCTTTGGTCGGGGTCAATTTTCAGACTTCCACTTTGGCATCGGTAGTGTTGATGATTTGGATTGCGAGATATCTAACAAAAATCAAGGATGTCAAGATTACTTTTAAAGAAAGTATTTTGCCGCTTTGGCTCCCAGTTGCCTTGGTGGTGCTATTGATTCTTCCCGAAAACTTTTCAACCGCAGCCATCATTAGCCTAATGGTATTGGTGCTATGCTTTCTGGGAGGATACCCCCTAAAATATTTGTTTGCCATGGTGGCTACTGGAATCGTATTCGCAGGAATGTTCCTGTTTGTGCTGTTCAAGGCGCCAGAGGTATTGCCACAACGTGCTGGAACTTGGAAATCAAGGATTGAAACCTTTATCCATCCCGAGCAAGCGGACAAGGATGATCTGCACCAGTTGACCTTGGCCCAGATTGCTGTGGCCGAAGGTGGCGTAGTGGGCAAAGGAGCAGGAAAAAGCGTGATGAAGAACATGTTGTCCCAAAGTACATCGGATTTCATTTTTGCCATCATCATTGAAGAATATGGCTTATTGGGCGGGGGAGCTTTGCTTTTCTTTTATCTCTTATTGCTGTTTCGTATTGTGGTTGTGGCGCATTCGTCCAAAACGGTTTTTTCAAAATTGTTGGTGATAGGCGTAGGCTTGCCCATCGTGTTTCAGGCATTTATCAATATGGCGGTGGTGGTACAATTATTCCCGGTTACGGGTCAGCCGTTACCGTTGATCAGTATGGGCGGAACATCCATTTGGATGACCTGCATGGCCATTGGAATTGTATTGAGTGCCAGTAACAAAAAGGAAAATCTAGAGGAGCAATCCCATGGAATAGATGAAACGAACCCTTTAGAAGTATTGAGTGGACAATTATAGGTTTATACTTTCTGGAGGAGGAACGGGCGGACATATTTATCCGGCTGTGGCCATCGCAAACGAGTTGAAGCGGAGATATCCCGATGCTAAATTCTTGTTTGTTGGAGCCAAGGATAAAATGGAAATGGAAAAAGTACCGCAAGCTGGGTATGAAATCAAAGGCTTGTGGATAAGTGGATTACAACGGAAACTGACATTGAAGAATCTCATGTTTCCCTTTAAAGTGATAAGTAGTTTGTTGGAAGCACGCAACATAGTGAAACAATTTAAACCCCATGTGGCCATTGGCACGGGTGGCTTTGCCAGCGGACCCTTGCTGCGAATGGCCCAAAGGGCTGGTGTTCCCTGCGTGTTGCAGGAACAAAATTCCTTTGCGGGCATCACCAACAAATTGTTGGCGGCAAAGGCTGAGAAGATTTGCGTGGCCTATGATGGCATGGAGCGATTTTTTCCAAAGGAAAAGATTGTGAAAACCGGAAATCCTATCCGCACGGATTTGGTTGCTGTCTCGAAAAATAAAGAAGAAGCACTTGGTTTTTTTGGACTGAAAGGAGATAAAAAAGCGGTATTGGTATTGGGTGGGAGCCTTGGAGCCCGCAGAATCAACCAATTGATAGAAAAGGAGCTCGATTTTTTTGCAAAGCAAAACCTCCAAGTGCTCTGGCAATGCGGCAAACTGTATTACGAAGCCTATAAAAAGCATGATTCGGATACAGTTAAAGTTATGGCCTTTGTCAATCGAATGGATTTGGCCTACGCCGCTGCCGATGTAATCATCTCAAGGGCCGGTGCCGGTTCGGTTTCGGAACTCTGTTTGGTGGGCAAACCGGTGATTTTTATACCGTCGCCCAATGTGGCAGAGGACCATCAAACACAAAACGCAAAGGCCTTGGTGTCCAAAGACGCCGCCATCATGCTTAAGGAGGATGAATTGGATGCCGAATTTGAAACCAATTTTTCAAACCTAATGGGCTCCGAAGCCCTCCAGGAAAAATTGGGAAAGAACATTAGAAAAATGGCTATGCCCAAGGCTACGGAACATATTGTGGATGAAATAGAAAAGTTGTTGAAGTGAATTTGAAAGATATACATAGCGTTTATTTTATCGGAATTGGCGGCATTGGAATGTCCGCCTTGGCGCGCTATTTCAGATTTGTGGGCAAAGAGGTGGCAGGGTATGATCGCACCCCAACGCCCATTACCGATGACTTGATGGAGAAGGGTATTTCCGTGCATTTTGAGGATAATGTCGATTTGATTTCCGATACCTTCAAGCACCCAAATACGTTGGTGGTCTATACTCCTGCAGTTCCTTCAAAGCATTCCGAATTCCAGTTTTACAAAAACGGAGGTTTCAACTTTAAAAAGCGTTCCGAGGTGTTGGGCATCATCACCAAGGATTCCTTTTGTTTGGCCGTTGCCGGTACACACGGTAAAACCACTACGTCCAGTATTTTGGCCCATTTGCTGAAGGAGTGTGAATTGCCCATGACCGCATTTTTGGGCGGTATTTCTGAAGATTTCGATAGCAACTTTGTGTTGGATGGCACCGAATATTCGGTAGTGGAGGCTGATGAGTTCGATCGTTCCTTTTTACGATTAACGCCAACAGTGGCTTGTATCACATCCATGGATGCCGATCATTTGGATATTTATGGAACAAAGGAAGAATTGGAGCATTCATTCCGCGAATTTGTGGAACGAATCAAGCCGGGCGGAAAGCTCTTTGTGCGCAAGGGACTTCCTTTGGAAGGAACCACTTTTGGCATAGAGGATGGTGCTGATTACTGCATAGAAAACATCAAAATTGAACATGGAGCCTACATATTTGATATCGTAACACCTTCCGAGGTTATCAAGGACGTAAAGTTCAACAAGCCGGGCAGACACAATCTGCTCAATGGATTAGCTGCTTTTGCGATGGCGGTGCAAACAGGTTGCCCACCTCACCGCCTTGCCAAAGCTTTGGAGACTTTCAAGGGGGTTCAGCGCAGGTTTTCATATCAAATCAAGGAAGAAGGTTTTGTGTTTATCGATGACTATGCGCATCATCCAACGGAAATCAGTGCAGTGCACCAAGCGATTCGCGAAATGCACGCCGGAGAAAGGATAACGGTGATTTTTCAGCCCCATCTTTTTTCGCGCACACAAGATTTTGCTGATGATTTTGCGGCAAGTCTCTCCGATTTTGATGAAATCATCCTGTTGGATATTTACCCGGCCCGCGAAGAGCCTATTGAGGGTGTTACATCGCAATGGCTGTTGGACAAAATAGAAAACCCCAATAAAAAACTGATGTCGAAATCGGAATTATTGGAAGAGGTAAAGAACTGCAAAACAGGGGTGTTGGTTGCTCTTGGTGCAGGGGATATTGGAATGGAAGTGCCAAAAATCAAAAAAATAGTGGGTTATGCGCATTAATTGGGATTACATAAAACTTGCATTTTTGTCGGTTGCCGTAATTGCGCTTTACGGGTTTGCCGATCAAAGAAACGAACGCAGAACGGTGCAGGGTGTGACCGTAAAATTTGTGGGTGAAAACAATTTGTATTTAACTGAAGATGCGGTTAATAAATTGTTAATACAAAAATACGGAGCCCTAGAGAATAGGCCCAAAGAACAGTTAGTTTTGAATAACATAGAGGAGGTTATACTATCCAACGATATGGTCAAAAATGCCCAGGTCTATCTCACTGTAAACGGGGAACTTGTATCCAAGATTGTTCAGCGAAAGCCAATTGGAAGAATAGAAGGTGCCTCCAAATTTTATTTGGATGATGAGGGCAAACGCATGCCGTTGTCAAGATACCATTCGGCAAGGGTGCCCATCATTACAGGGAAAATCACAGGGAAAACCCTTGAGGACGCCTATGTGATTTTGGACTATATCAACAATGATGATTTTTTACGAAAAAATGTCATTGGGATACATATCGAGGATGAAAATAAATATCAGCTCAAGTTCCGCATGGAAAACTTTGTGGTGAATTTGGGCGGAGTGGACAATTTGAACAAAAAGTTCAAAAATTTTATGGCCTTTTATGCAAAGGCGGCCAAGGACAATTCCTTGGAGGATTATGCAACAGTGAGTTTGGAATTCAACAATCAAGTGGTTTGCACCAAAATTTAACGTATGGAACAAGGTAATTATTCAGTTGGGTTGGATATAGGAACTACCAAGATCGTGGCGATCATTGGCAGGGAAAATGAGTATGGAAAAATTGAGATTTTGGGCACCGGACGGTCTAAGAGTTTAGGTGTTCACCGTGGTGTGGTCAACAATATCACACAGACCATTTCGTCCATACAGCAGGCAGTGGAACAGGCCGAGTTGAATTCTGGCCTAAAAATCGGCTCCGTGGTCGTGGGTATTGCCGGTCAGCACATCCGTAGCCTACACCACAGTGATTACATCACCCGTCCCAACTCGGAAGAAGTGATAGACAATGATGATTTGGACAAGCTTTGCAACCAAGTGTATAAATTGGTAATGCTTCCGGGTGAGGAAATCATTCATGTGCTGCCTCAGGAGTACAAAGTGGACGGTCAGTCAGAAATCAAGGAGCCCGTGGGAATGTACGGTGGTCGATTGGAGGCCAATTTTCATGTGGTTGTCGGACAAGTGTCCTCCATAAAAAATATTGGAAGGTGCATCAAAAGTGCTGGATTGGACTTGGGGAACATCACCTTGGAACCCTTGGCATCCGCAGATGCCGTATTGAGCCAAGAGGAGAAAGAAGCTGGTGTAGCCTTAATCGATATAGGTGGTGGAACCACGGATTTGGCCATTTTCAAGGACGGCATCATCCGTCATACCTCTGTTATTCCATTTGGAGGTAACGTCATCACAGAAGACATCAAAGAAGGCTGCTCCATTATCGAGAAACAGGCCGAATTACTGAAAATAAAATTTGGTTCTGCCTGGCCCGGAGAGAACAAGGACAATGAAATCGTATCCATTCCGGGATTAAGAGGCCGTGAGCCCAAGGAAATTACCTTGAAAAACCTTTCGAAGATCATTCACGCACGAGTGGTGGAAATCGTGGAGCAGGTTTATGTGGAAATCAAAAATTATGGACACGAGGAACAAAAGAAAAAGTTGATTGCTGGTATTGTGCTGACCGGTGGGGGAAGCCAATTGAAACACTTGAAACAATTGGTGGAATACATCACTGGCATGGATACCAGAATTGGTTACCCAAACGAGCATCTAGCGGGAGATTCCGATGAAGAAGTGGCCAGTCCACTCTATGCAACGGCGGTCGGATTGTTGATGAACTCTTTGGAGGCCAAGAAGAAAAATAGAAAGGTGCAGCACCAAGAAGAAGAACTCAAGGAGGAAGAAGTATTGGTTGGCGAGGAAAACGAGATGGGAGCGAAAACCAACGCAGCTACCCATCCGGAGAGAAAATCCATTTTTGACAAATGGTCAGAAAAGTTGAAGGACTTTTTGGACAACGCAGAATAATAACCCCAATAGAGAAACACAACTGTCATGAGTAAGAACACTGAATTTGACAACATCGCTTTTGATTTGCCCAAGAACAAGAGCAACGTAATTAAAGTAATTGGAGTTGGTGGAGGTGGAAGCAATGCCATCAACCACATGTTCCAGGCCGGTATCAACGGAGTGGATTTTGTAATCTGTAACACCGATGCCCAAGCCTTGCAAAACAGTCCGGTGCCCAACAAAATCCAGCTAGGGGTATCCCTTACGGAAGGATTGGGTGCAGGGGCCAACCCAGAAATTGGGGAGCAGGCCGCTTTGGAAAGTATGGAAGATTTAAAGGCCATGTTGGAGCACAATACCAAAATGGCATTTATTACGGCCGGAATGGGCGGTGGAACCGGAACAGGTGCGGCTCCCGTAATAGCCAAGTTGGCCAAGGAAATGGATGTTCTTACTGTAGGGATTGTTACCATGCCGTTCCAGTTTGAAGGAGCCATGCGGAACAAGCAAGCACAGATGGGGATTGAAAAGCTTCGTGCCAATGTGGACTCCCTGATCGTCATCAACAACAACAAGCTTAGGGAAGTATACGGCAATCTTGGGTTTAAGGCAGGTTTCTCAAAAGCTGATGAAGTTTTGGCCACTGCAGCAAGGGGTATTGCAGAGGTAATTACGCATCACTACACCCAGAACATTGACCTTAGGGATGCCAAGACGGTACTGTCCAATAGTGGTACTGCCATTATGGGCTCCGCGACGGCGTCCGGTTCTGCAAGGGCAACGGAGGCCATCATGAAGGCTTTGGATTCGCCATTATTGAACGATAATAAGATCAACGGGGCCAAAAATGTGTTGCTATTGATTGTTTCCGGTTCGCAGGAAATCACCATCGATGAAATCGGTGAGATCAACGACCATATTCAAATAGAGGCAGGTCACGGAGCCAACATCATCATGGGGGTAGGAGAAGATGAAAGCCTTGGTGAAGCCATTGCAGTTACTGTTATTGCGACAGGATTCAATGTTGACCAGCAGGACAATATTGTAAATACAGAGTCCAAAAAGGTGTTTTATACCTTGGAAGACGAACAAATCGCGGAGCAAGACTTGACACCGGAATCTACCTCGGTGCAAGAAGTCCAAACGGAAAAAGTACCGGCTCCACAACCGGAACCAACCCCTCAGCCAGAACCGAAAGTAGTGAAGCATACCTTGGAAATGGAGGAGGAGAAGGTAGCACCAAAAATACCATCAAAGGATCCTGATCTGATTCCGACCACGAGCTATATCAGAAACTTCAATGTGTTCTATGAGGAAGTAGTCGCAGATAAGGTGGAGGAAGATTTTGTTATTATAGAGGCAAAGAATGTCATCAATAATTTTGATGTGATAGATGCCGAAGTGGTACCATCAAAGAGCAACGAAGACCAGTTTACGCTTAGCTTTGATATGCCTTTGAACAACGAAACCGAGGAGTCGGATGAAAAGGAACATACCGTAACCTTTAATCTGGATGATGATGGTTTAGGGGATGTAGAGGTAAACGACTACGTAGAGGTAAAACCTGTTTTGGAATACAAGAAAGAGGGCGAGACTAGATACGACCTCCAAGAGTACATGGAATTGGAGGAAAGGTTGACGGGCGCCAAATCCAAAGCGGAGACCCACGAGCCAAAATTAGTGGAGAACGAGCTGGTTTTTGAGAAGAAGACCGTGAAAGTGGAAGAGGGCGAGGGTCCTGGAAAAAACGAGGAAACCATGGATAGCCTTGACCCCATGAACAGTTCCATCAGCGATATCTTGAAGAACCGTGCCGATGAGCGCAGAAGAAAACTGAAAAACTTTAACTATAAGTTCCAAAACAACAGGAGCAGTATAGACGACATTGAAAAAGAGCCTGCTTACAAAAGGCAAGGAGTGGACCTGAATGATGTTCCAAAGGAACAGAAAGTCTCCAGGACCACTTTGGGAGAGGATAGTAACGATGATTTGCAATTGCGCTCCAACAACTCTTTTTTGCACGATAATGTTGATTAGTAGTGTTTAGATTAACATCCATTTTTTATGGAAAGCATAAACCCGAAGGTGACCATACTTTCGGGTTTATTTTTTATCTTCGCGCTCTAAATAAGAATACATGGGTTTGCAGGATAAGGTAATGACAGAAATGAAGGCCGCGATGAAGGCAAAGGATACTGTTGCCTTGGAAGCATTAAGAGCCATTAAGTCAGCAATTTTACTGGCCAAAACCGATAAAGGTGCTGGAGCGGAGTTGTCCGAAGAAGATGAGATAAAATTGGTTCAGAAATTGGTAAAGCAGCGGAAAGATAGTGCTGTAATTTACCAAGAGCAAGGTCGTGAGGATTTGGCAGAACCAGAATTGGCTCAGGTTGCCGTGATCGAGAAGTTTTTGCCAGAGCAACTTACCGAAGAAGAAATCGAAAAAGTGGTGGTACAGACCATCGATTCGGTCGGAGCATCTGGAATGCAGGATATGGGCAAGGTAATGGGAATTGTTTCCAAAGAATTGGCCGGGCAGGCTGACGGGAAGACCATTTCAGCCATTGTCAAGGCAAAATTGAGTTCATAGTTTAAAAAATATTGGCCCAGTAGTTCAACTGGATAGAATATCAGATTTCGGCTCTGAGGGTTGGGGGTTCGAATCCTCCCTGGGTCACTAAAGGGGATTTTCTGCAAATCGAGTGGAAGTCCCCTTTTCCTTTGCCCTTCAAATCCCCTGTAAACAAAGAGATTGCGCCAAAAATCTCATTGACCCGAAAAGTTCGAACTTGCTTGTTTTTGAAGTCATACCCAATCCCGTCCGGGAACACCATATATTGTATGGACCTTTTTGTTTCCAAATCCCCTAACTTCCACAGTGATGGTAGGTTACAGGCATAACCAAGTGCCAATTTTACGGACTTTTTGAGGTTCGAACTATTTATTCCCCCATTTTCCAATTTCATCTCCAATTCCCTTTGTTTAGCTTTCAGTTCAGGCATAAAAAGATCATATTGGGACTTTGTGATCTCGTTCAGCACGACAAATCTTCTCTCCAATGTGTCTATCCTTTCTTTGAGTTGGCCGAGTTCTTTGGTCAACCGCTTTTGGTCTTCAAGTGCCTCTTGGTTTTTATCGATCAAGGTGTCGTGTATGATATCGGCCAATGGCTCGATATACTTTTTGTCGGCCAGTGCATACCTGCCCAATACATTCAGAAACTCTTTATGGAGCTTATTGGCACTTCTGTTCTCCTTGCTGCCCTTACGCCTGTTCTTGTAATAGTACAGGCCTTTTTTCTTCACGATATATCCAGTGTAGGGTGTTCCACAGACCGAAGATCTGACAAACATCTTCAATGGCAGGTTTTCGTCATCGAACGAATATTTCTTCGGTGGCTCACCTGCATGGAGGAGATTGTGTATCTTAAGGAACATTTCTTTCGATATGAGGGCCTCGTGTTTTCCTTGGATCACTTCACCGGGAATAAGGCTGTTCACGATAAGCCCACAATAGAACGGGTTTCTAAAAAGGTCCGTCAATCTTTTTGCATGTATGTCCAGGCCCTTGTCTTTAAGTCGTTTTGCAATCTCGACATGTGACATGTCGGAATTTGCCTTCCATAAAAAAGCCTGTTTTAATAATCTTCCTTCCTCCGAGATCACAAAATTCGGAATCTTCCCTTTCCCGGGATTTGTATTGGTATATCCAAATGGATAGGCACCCGTCCAATATCCCCTTCGCAGCTTCTCCCGCATTCCCGTAATGGATTTGTCCCTACGAATCTGGTTGTCGAAGTGGGAGAACATATGGTACAGGTTTTCCTGGAACGTACCCGCACTTGTGGTCACATCGATTTCCTGGGTGGCCGATATAACGGCCACTCCCTGCTTTTTTAACTGTTCACTGATATAGGCGCCGTTCGCACCCGTTCTGGAAAACCTATCATAGGAATAGACGATGATATAGCCGATGTTCTTTCTCCTTTTTACATAGCTGAGCATCCTTTGGAACTCCCTGCGCTCATCGCTCTTGGCAGATTCATAGGTTCCCCCAAAATATTCCAATACTTCCAATTCTTTTCGAATTGCATATTCTTGGCAATATTTGAGTTGGGTCGTCAGGCTGGCATTGTTGTCAAATTGCTCCTTACTGGAAACACGGGTGTAGATAACTGCCGTATTGTTCTTTCCTATTATCCTTCCTTTTTCTTTTTTCGCAAATTGACCGAATCCCTCTAAGTTCATGTGTTCCCTTTTTTGAGCTATATTATCAGTTTTATGTTGTTCCATGATTTCCTCATATTGTCCCTTGCCATAGGCAACTTAACAAGCCAAATCTGTTCATTTTCCATTCTTCAATATGAAATGCCCCCATTTCTTTTTCCCCCTTTTTCAATACCAAGGTTGAAATTCTTCGAAAGGTTTTTTTTTTGACCTATTTCCCTTTGCATCCTGTTGATGGACGTATCATAAAAAAAGTTGATTATCGGCAACATATTGTTGTGTTTATCCGAAGCTTTGAGAGCATCGATATAGTTTTGCCTTTCCTCCTTCAAAATGATTATATGGGGGTGGCCGAACCTTCCCAATATGAAATTGGACAATAAACGCCCCAACCTGCCATTGCCATCTGGAAAGGGATGCGAGTAAATGAACATTTGGTGGAAGATCGCGCTCAGTTCCAAGGGGTGCGTCCTGTCCTCCTTGATGGCCCTATTGAAACTTTCCAACATTTTGGGCATATTGGCCACGGCCTTTTTGGTGTCCCTGAAGATAGTGTCCCCAGCGGCCATCTGGGTTTTTGAGTATTCGCCCGGCCTATATCCCTTATAGGAAATGGTGTTCTTGGTCAAAAGAACGTGCAGATGCTTTACAAGTCTTTCATCAAGTTCCGCTCCGGGGTGCTTCAGGACATAATCATAGGCCTTGAAATGATCCAGGATCTCAAAAGCTTCCAATAGGGTCTTGTTCACCAGGTTAAGGGCATAGCCCTTTTCCCTTAGCTCCCTTGTATCATCGACACTAAAGCTATTGCCCTCTATGCCACAGCTATGTGCGGAAAAAAGTATCTCATTGTACCTTTTAAAATCGGTCTCGTTGAAAGAGGAAACGATTATATCGGAGTACTTGCCCCTTAGGGATTCATATTTTTTCCGAATATCTATGAATGGATCTGTATTTCCCATTGTTTGTTCAGACTTTGTTGTTATCACTTAGTTGTTTAAAATGCTCTCGATGTTATCAATAAAGTATTGGTCAAAAATCTGCATGAACAATTCCTCTTTGATCTGGACTCCCTTTTTCGTCGGGAAATAAATTTCATCGCCAGAATCATCAAAGCCACGTTGGTAAAATCTGATGTCCACAAAATTGTAATCGTTTCCAAAATATTTTATCCGGGTCAACCGGACCACTTCGTAGGACTTTGTTCTCACCTCTTTGAGCAGTTTTTGGTACTCTATCTTATATTTTTGGTTTGGGTTCATCCTTTATCCGGATTTTGAATCAATTCCTTTTTTTCTCTTGGTTATGTCTTTTTCCCTTCCAGAACATTCATTTTCGAAATGGCTTTATGGTCAGCATTCTTCTTGTTTCCCTCCCCATTGCCCTGTCATGATTCAGTTCAAGACCTTGTCCTCGTTCTTTACCAAAAAATCAAAGGCCTTGTTGACCAGTTCGTTCAATTTCATTTTTTTCTTTTCGGCCATGATCGAAAGCTCACGGTGTATCTCGGTGGATGTACGGACATTGAACACTCCCTTGAAAAACTTATCGGGCTCTTTGCCCAGTTCCCTGCAAGTCTCAAGATAATCGTCGACAGACCCTTCAAAGGCCTCTTTCAGCTCTTTTACCGAACAGCCCTGATAGGTCACCAGATCGCTTATCCCGATGATCTTTCCGTGCAGCACACCGTCCCCTGAACTATACTCCACGGAACCGAAATAACCTTTATGTTCTAAATTATCTGCCATAGCTTCAATTTTTCCTTGATCTGCTTTGTTACATATTGTTTTACAATATTGCCGGGATGTGGTCCGGGCAGGTTTATCATATTGTTTCGGTCGTTCACAAACCTGACCCTAGATCCACCCGTCTTGCCCTTCTTGGTAATTTCATGAAAACCGTAATGGGCCAATATCTTCATCAGTTCCTCCCAAGTCAAATCCTTGGGATTGCCCATGAACTTGACAAGAAGCTTTTCTATTCTACTCATTATCAAAAATACTGAAAACGCAACTATTTTTCAGTTACATTATGTTTTTTTAACACGGAGCGTTCTTTTATGTTCCCTTTTTGGACATGGCCACAGACTATGTCGGCGAGTTCCCGGAGTTGTTCCACAATCTTTTTCGCTTCTTCCTCCTCGCAGTCTTCAAAACCATTATAAGTCTTGAGCCATGTACTGTTGAATGTTCTGTTTTTCCGCTTTAGCTCGATTATCGGGTTTGACATTTCCTATAAATAGCAATAGCTCCTGAATCTTGAAGGTCACTACCGTATTTGTAAAGCAGGCTTTAATTTACCTTTTTTAATCGATCTGATCCCTTATGGGATCATTGTTTTATTCCATACTTATGAGTTGTCGGTCAACAACTTTTGGTTTTTGCAACAGGGTCGATCTTTTTTCTAAAGATCCTGTTCACACAGACGATCTTACCATTACTTTGTTTGATCTCCAGATTTTGAAAATCATGTTGTTTCAACATATCGATGATACGCTCCCCTGTGTCCAATCGTTCCAGACCTTCAATGGTATCGACCTCCCCGTTCTTGATGATCACTTTGATGGACAGGAACCTTTTGCTGCGTACCATCTCCAATACCTGGATCTCGGAAGGGGACAATCCTGAATGTTCCTGCTTGTTGTTATCTTTCATAAGTTCATGTTCTACAGGCCCAGCCCTTTCCTTTTCTTCTTTCTTTTGGACTTTTTCCTCGCACCATGGCCATTGAGTTCCAGTTTGAAAGGGGTCCAGTCCGTTTCATTTGCCAAAGGCCAGGTCATTCCATTTCCCTCAATTTTTCCCACATGACCTTTTGATTGTTGAGCAGGATCTTCAGTGCCTTTTGCAACTCCCTCACTTCTTGGCTCAGGTTTGATTGCCGTTCTAAGGTTTCCTTCGCCAACTCTATCAGTTCCCCGTTCTTTTCCATTAGCCGATAGTATAATTGAACGGTCTCTGTCTTGCCCATAATCGATTTGTTTTACGATACTGTTCCATGAATATTTTTTGCC